>WNGE01004620.1_pt1 | contig 19385 bp, 15 predicted proteins | sample 5400651 | NCBI WGS metagenome assembly WNGE01 (sample SAMN13153370, study PRJNA577476) | soil metagenome | isolation source: 60 cm soil or saprolite under grassland replicate 2 | place: USA:California | collected 2016-06-15
CGGGTGGCAGTTCGACCCCGACTATCTCAGTAGGGCTGGCCAGGATTCCCTGCACAGTGTCCCGCATCTGGTAGTAGCTTTCATCCAACAATACATTTGGAGAGGAAGCATTGATGCCTTGCAGCTCGGCACTCATTCGCAACTGGGGCAATTCAAGTTGGAGTTGTTCTCCGCTGCCATTTTCGAACACTCGCGCAAGGCTCAATTTGCCGTTTTCTGTCATGACGTAAACCAGCGTCTCGCCTTCAGGATAAATCAGAAGCGCATTTCCCTTGGGTGCATAAGTACTGGCGCGCTGCGCTGCATAAACGGTGACCTGCCGCGGGATAAAACCGCGGTCGAGCAGCGGAGCCGCAAGCTCGGCAAGCTGTTCATTTCTGATCGCCACGGCGGACACCACACTTTCGTTTTCGTCTTGCTCAATCACTTCAAAATCCGTGGTCACGTCTTCGGCCGAGAACGGCAACACCTTCTCGATCTGAATCCGAATCATTTCCGGAAACTCTGCCGGATCGACACTTGGCAGACGAAATCGTTGGGCGAGCACGGCAGCGACAGGCAGGCCGAGCACAAAATCGTCAGTCGCTGAAAGCAGCGGCACAGCTTCCCCCAGGTTCTGCAGCTTACGCACATTCCACGAGCCATTCTGGCTTGCGCTGCCCGCAGCCGCTTCGCGCGGCGATGCGACAGTGGATGAACGCAGAAAATTCCATCCGTGCGCGGTGGGGATTATGAAAATGGATGGCATCCCTGTCTCGATATCAAAGCTCCTTCCAACTGATCACCCGAGGACCGCCGCCTACGCCTCCTGATACTATCATCTGAACAGTGCGCGTAACGTCGCCTGACTTTCCTACGCTTGTAATGCGAAAAACCTTGGTGCTTTTAGGTTGTGGAATAGTTACACCTAGATTTTGCGGAAGTTGCCCGCCTCGGAAGCCAAGTGTAGTAAGAGCTGTTGGAAGATCAAGCTGCGGGTCATCGATTGTTCCATCGATCCCGTCTGCGCCACGCCGCAGTTGAAGGAACGCATCGACTCTATCATCTCCTACACCTCCAAGAGCACCTAACAACGCGCGCACGACGTCGCGCGAAGCCCACCCAAGGTCGATTGCCCCGTTGCAATTGGTAAGGGTAAAATCTTCGTCCCAATGCGGCTTGGAAGTAAATTCAGCCCACCCACAGATTTTCTTTAAGTCATCCACCGAAGTCAGTGCCGCATGCGCTGGTTGATAATCATCGCTCTCCGGGCACGCGTTCAGGCGATGAAGCCCCGGTGGCGACATCCATTCGAGCAAAGAATCTACCATGGTATCAACGTCATTCAGCTCTACCCCTTTAAGACCGAGATATTGGCGCAGAATTTCCTTAAGCGGCATGTTTTCGACTCCCCCGGGCGCGAGCAAGTTCAAATTCAATCGGCCACACTCGCCAATCATTTGGACATCGTAACCTTCTTGATTGGTCATTTGTCTGTGCAGGTTCGGTGAGCTCGGCGCGGGGCTTGGGCGTGCAACTTCCGCCAGCGCCACATCAGCGCCCGATGACGCCATCGCTTCGGCGTCCAAAACGCGACCTGCATTGCCCGAAACCACAAGGCGCGAATTAATATCGAGAGCCCATGAAATGATCATTGCGCTGAGCAAGAAGAGCGCCCAAAGCGCAAGCAACAGCGCCGCACCACTGCGCAATTTCGAATTCAAAGAAGACGTCTTCATTGGCTTTTAAAAGGCGTTCGCGCCAGCGGAATAATCGCTTCCCACGGCACTGGCGAATCAGAGCGTCCCAAAGTTATCTTGATCAGCGACGGCGGCGTCGTCCCGCCGGGCCACCGATCCACCCAGGGGCTCGTGCCGAATCTCGGATTGAAATAACTGATCTGGAGACTGTTCACATTCTTAATTAATGGCACCCACGTCTCGTGTCCCTCGCCGGTATCGTCCTTCGGTTTTCGCAAAAGCCCGAGATCAAGCCGATCGCTCTTTTCGTTTTCGGGTTGCAACCGTAGCACAACCTTAAACTCGCCCGGCGCGTAGCGGGTAAGCAGTCCAGGCCCGGCGCTGCCAAACCAACCTATTACGTCGCGCTCGCGATCGTTTATCTTAAACGGTTCTCCGGTAAGTCTGGCTCGCTGGGGGCTCAAGCTTTGCCACTCGGCTGTCAGAAGATCGCGCAGCCCGTCGTACTGCGAATCGCTGGCGGCTGTATCGGATGACAGACGCAGCGCCGTCATATTCGCTTGCACAAAACGAAAAATCGCCAGCGACATCAGCCCGAGGATTCCCACAGCAAGCATGATTTCGAGCAGCGTAAAACCCCGACCGCGCCGATTCGCCGATTCGCCGATTCGCCGATTCATTTCCTTACCTAGGCCGGTAAACATAAAACTGGATCTGTTTTGACTGGGAAACACCGCCCTGCTGCCACTGAGCAGTTAACGCGACGAGGTAGATTCCATTAAGAAGCGTATTATCCGGTTCAGTCAGTTCCGCTGCTGCGGTTTTTTGGACGACCTTTATGGCTCCGTAATTGCTGTCGACTTTGAATTCCTTGGCATCATCGGGAACGCCTTGCGCGGCCTGAATTTCTGCCATTTGATTGGACAAGATCTGCCGGACGACGCCTTCTTCGGCGTTAATCGTGCTCGCATTGAGACAATTCTCGACCGCGCGTCCAAGCGCGATGACGCCGAGCGCGAAAATCGTGATACCAAGGAGAACCTCGTAGAGGGCAAAAGCGCGACGAAACTTTCGAACTGCGCTTGCGTTAGCGGACCGCATAGCTCGTAATCTCTACCTCGTAGAGGGCAAAAGCGCGACGAAACTTTCGAACTGCGCTTGCGTTAGCGGACCGCATAGCTCGTAATCTCTGGCCGTCCCGTTAGCGGCGAGTAATTCGCCGTCCATGAACCGGAGGGACCTTGAAAGCGGACGGTTGCCGGTTCGCAGGTCCCCGACGGCCAGAAAATCCATTCAGCCGGATATTTTTCCATCAATGCCACCGGCAACGAGAGCCTTAGTGTGCTTCCCCTGCTGGGACGAAACTGAGCTTTTGCCTTGGCGTCCTCATCTTCTGCAAAAGCTTCCGGACGTACCACAACATTGTCTTTGCCCCAGACAATTAAGTAAGGACGACGCTCGGTGACGCTTCGCTCCTGCGCCTGGCGCACAAGATTGTTGAACCCATCCAGCGATTCCTTCAGCCGCCTGTTGGCGATCACGCCAGTGAAGCTCGGTACAGCCAGCATGAGCAACAGCATCAGTATGAAGATAGAGAGAGCGATCTCGATCAGCGTAAAACCCCGGGCTCGTTGCACCGCGGGAAATTACTCGTTTCACCGCAAATCACAACAGCGCCCACGAGAGGCATTTTCGGCGTGCCTGACCATATGAGCCAGCCACGCGGCAGGTGGAGAATCAATTTACTACCGGCCAGGGGCGTAACCGTGAACTGCAGTAAAGGCGATCGTTTGCGTCCACCAAGCAGGATCGGCGCAGCAGCCGAGTAAAGTGTCAATCAGTGCGTTGTTAAGCTCGTCAGAACTCGTCAAGTCTTGGCGAAGTTCTTTGACCGTCTGTGTCCAATAATCTGCCCACAAACTTGTCCCATTATAGATTGCAGTTTCTGCGGTGCCGCCGATTTTCTCGATACCCAGGGCCGCCAATCTCGGTGAAAATCCGGTTCAATCAAGAGGATGGCGCCTCCAGGCCGCAAGCTTGCAACGAGATTCGCGATCGCTCTCTCCGCATCTGCAACGTGGTGAACCACCGCACGAGCGGTTACAAGATCGAAGCCACCGGGTTCCACGGGTTGTGCCATGATATCTGCCTCGCGAAACTCCAAATTCGGCAAATGCACGTCGACAAGCGAAAGATCGAGATCGACGGCTATGGCTTTTCCATCCGGAGCGACTTGCCTGGCAAGCCACGCGGAAATTGAGCCGTTACCGCAGCCGACCTCCAGCGTTCTTGCGCCTGGTTTAACGACATCAAGCGACTGAAGATAACGCCGGTGCATGGGATCGAGTAATTCCGACATCAACGCGAGGCGCTCCCCCTCGCCTTTCAAATGGTGACCCAAGACATATTCCGGCATACGGGGGGTTCACCGTAAGTTGCCGGGATATTAACGGCAAATGATTGGCTCCACCGATTGCGCGCTGCAATCAGCCGCTAAAAAAAAGCAATCAATCGGCAGCAAGCGCATTGGTATGTGATAAACTTTGAGGCGAAATGAAGCCTGCTTTGCGCATCGGCATCGTCGTAGCTGCGCTTTGCGTGGTGGCGATGCTTGTGTGGCAGGGAGTTACGGCACACGGCGCGCCTGATCCAACGCGGCCCGACACCAGCCCGACGGTGGCGTTTTTGGACATTGGAATCCTTGTCTTTCGCGAGGGCTTGGAATGTATTCTTGTTCTGGCAGCGATTACAGCCAGCATGACAGGTCCCAAACGCGCCCATCGCCGGCCGGTCGCGCTCGGCGCGGCCTTTGCCTTTATCGCCACTCTGATCACGTGGTTGATCGCGGTGCGGATCGTCGGTTCGCTCAGCGACAATATGTCGGCACTCGATTTGCAAGCCGCTACCGGGTTGCTGGCAATCGTCGTGTTGCTCGTCATCATGAACTGGTTCTTTCACAAAATTTATTGGGGAGGCTGGATTCGCGCCCACAATCGCCGTCGCAAGGCATTACTCGAGAATGCGCGGACTGCCGAAATTTCCCAGGGGCGTCTCTGGTTTGGATTAATCCTGCTCGGATTCACCTCCCTCTATCGCGAAGGATTTGAAGTTGTGCTTTTTTTACAAAGCTATCATCTACGACTCGGCGGCGCCGTGGTGCTGAAAGGAGCGCTGTTGGGCATTGTTCTGACGGGGATGGTAGCGGTATTGACCTTCATTCTTCAGCAGCGCCTACCATACCGGAAAATGCTGATTATTACCGGCATTCTCCTCGGAGTGGTGTTGCTGGTGATGGTCGGCGAACAAGCGCAGGAAATGCAGCTGGCCCATTGGATCTCCACGACTGAAATCACGTCGTTAAAAAACTATATGCCGCCCTGGATGGGACTCTGGTTCGCCGTGTTCCCTACGGTTGAGACTCTCGTTGCTCAGTTTATTGCGGCCGTTTTGGTAATTGGCTCGTACTACGCCGCGCGGCATTTTGGTGGCGGCGAACCGGGTGGAACTGCGTTGGAAACTCCCGCCCCTAGAATGGCAGCGATCAACGCTTAGCAAAGATTCCCCCGGGACGATTGCGAAAAGTCAGTGCCGACGCTTCGCGCGTGCAATTCCAGTTGAACGAAGTCGCAGGCTTTCCACCTTAGGCGGATGATTACGCCTGGTTGCCGTTTTCTTCGGCTGGTTCAAATCATTTTCTCTATTTCTGTATTCGTCTTTTCATCTTTTGCCCAACCCACTCCATCCCCTACTCCTGCTCCGCCTGGAAACATTGATGAAAAATTGTTCAGCGGAATGCCGTGGCGACAGATTGGACCGTTTCGCGGCGGGCGCGCCTTAACAATTGAAGGGGTGCCGGGCGAGCCGGACACTTATTATTTTGGCGCCGTTGCAGGAGGAGTTTGGAAAACGATTGATGGCGGCGCGAACTGGACTCCCCTCTTTGATAAGCAACCAATTTCATCGATCGGAGTGATTGCTATTGCGCCGTCAGATCACAACGTGATTTACGCAGGGACGGGCGAAGCGGCCATACGCGGTAATACCACCTATGGCACGGGGGTTTTCAAATCCATCGATGGCGGCAAGACATGGCAGAATGTCGGTTTAAGAGACAGCCGTCAAATCGGCGCATTAATTGTCGATCCAAGAGATGAGAACGTCGTTCTCGTGGCGGCTCTTGGTCACGCGTTTGGTCCAAACGCTGAGCGCGGAATATTCCGAACCGCCGACGGCGGGAAAACGTGGACAAAAGTTTTGACTAAAGATGAAAACACCGGCGGGATCGATGTCGTTTTTGATCCGCACAATCCGAACATTGTTTTCGCTTCACTGTGGCAGGCTCGACGGCAGCCCTGGTTTTTTTCCAGCGGCGGTCCGGGAAGTGGGCTCTACCGATCTGAAGATAATGGAGTTACCTGGAAACATCTCGAGGGCAATGGCCTGCCTGAAGGAATCCTCGGTAAGATTGGTATCGCGGTTTCCGGCGCCGATTCGAACCGCGTTTATGCGATCATCGAGGCGAAAGAGGGCGGCCTTTATCGTTCCGATGATGCCGGACAACATTGGACCCGTATAAATGATGACGGCCGCTTTCGGCAGCGCGCCTGGTATTTCAGCAAAGTCTATGCTGACCCGAAATCCGCTGACACAGTTTATCTTTTAAACACTGGGTTGTTTCGTTCGGTTGATGGCGGAAAAACTTTTAATTTGCTGCCAGCACGCCACGGCGATCACCACGGACTTTGGATCGATCCGCAAAATCCTAATCGGATCGCGAACGCCAATGACGGTGGCGCAAGCATCTCAATCGACGGTGGAAAAACGTGGACGACCCAAAACAACCAGCCAACCGCGCAGTTTTACCACGTTTCGGTGGACAACGCTTTCCCGTACCACATTTACGGCGCGCAACAGGACAACACGAGTGTTGGTATCGCAAGCCGGACAGATTGGGGTGCAATCGGGGCAGCAGATTGGTTCGTAGTCGGCGGAGGCGAATGCGGCTTCGTTCTGGCCGACCCGCGCGACTGGCACATCATCTATTCAAACTACGAAAACTCAATCGATCGTTACGACAAGATCAAGGAAGAAACGCAGGACGTTAGCGTCTTGCCTCTGGATAATTCCGGTCACGGCGCCGCCGATCTTGTTGATCGTTTTCAGTGGGTGACGCCACTCATTCTTTCTCCACATAATCCCGAGGTTTTGTACACGGGAGCGGAGTGCGTTTTCAAATCGACCGATCACGGACAGAGCTGGACACAGATCAGCGGTGATCTGACACACAACGACAAATCCAAACAACAGCCAAGCGGCGGCCCGCTGACTAACGACATTACTTCAGTTGAATATTACGACACTGTGTTTGCCCTCGCTGAGTCGCCGGTGAAAAAAGGAACGCTCTGGACGGGCACAGACGATGGACTTGTCCATGTCACGACCGATGACGGGCAGCATTGGTCGAATGTCACGCCGAAAATGCCCGAGTGGAGCACGGTCAGTCTCATCGATCCGTCTCCCCACGATGCGAATACTGCCTACGTTGCTGTCGATCGGCATAAACTCGATGACTTCAAGCCTTACATTTTTAAAACGACCGACCTGGGAAAAAACTGGAGCGCGATTGTGACCGGCATTCCCGACGGTGCGTACGTCCATGCCGTGCGCGAAGATCCCAAGAAGCGTGGAATGCTCTACGCGGGCACAGAGCTCGGCGTTTTCATTTCACTTGATGATGGCGCGCATTGGCAGCCGCTCCAGTTGAACCTGCCCGTGTCGCCGATTCACGATCTGGTTGTAAAGGATGACGATCTGGTCGTGGCGACTCATGGCCGTTCGTTCTGGGTGTTGGACGACATGACGCCGCTGCGCCAGTTGAGCGCGCAATCTGCGCAAGGAGATGTGATTCTTTATCAACCGCAAAACGCGGTGCGTTTGCATTATCCGGAGGAATTCGACAAGCGCCAGCCAGTCGGCGATAATCCGCCGTCGGGCGCGATTATTAATTATTATTTCAAAGCTGCGCCAAAAGACGAAGTCTCGCTCGATATTCTGGATGCTTCAGGCAAAGTCGTCAGGCATCTTTCCAGCAAAGAGAAAAAGGAAGGCGAACAGCCGCCGGAATGGCCGGATCGCGTCGAACGACCAAAAACAATTCCTGCAAATCAAGGGATGAACCGTTTCGCGTGGGACCTGCGCTACAACGATCCCATTCAGATACCCGGCGCGTTTTACTCCGGCGTCGGACCGAGAGGACCGCTCGCTCCGCTTGGTGACTATCAGGTGAAACTCACTGTTGGCGGAAAGTCGCAGACTGCACCGTTGCATCTGGCGATTGATCCAAGGACCAAAGGCGCAGAAGGCGCCGTGCAAAAGCAATTTGCTCTGGCGACACAGGTAAATGAGTCCATGTCCCGATTGCATCAGGCCGTTAACGAAATCCGCGATCTCAAGTCGCAGATTCAAACCTTGCACAAACGTTTCGGTGACGATCCCAAATTAAAACCAGGACTCGCAGCAGCAGACGATCTTGATCACAAAATGTCAGAGATCGAACAGAAACTTATTCAAGTGAACATGAAAGGCTCCGAAGGAAACCTCGCCTTCCCCGATATGCTGAACGAACGTTTTGAAACGTTTAGTCACACAATCGAGTCCGGTGACAAAGAGCCGACTCAGGGACAACTGAACGTTTTCCAAATGTTGAGCAACCAATTGGAAGAGCCGTTAAAGAAATGGGCGGAGCTAAAAGTCGAAGTTGTGCCGAAAGTGAGCGAACTAATCAAGCAAGCTAGCTTACCCGCACTGATTATTAGCCCTCCGAAGAAAAGTGAGTAGTGACTGGAGGGCGGAGCTCCGCGAGGCCGGGCTCACAGGAATTCGCGCCTCCATTTGACCCCGCATCGAACTGCGCGCCCAGATGACCAAGATCGATAGAGCAGTGATCCTCGCAGCCGGGCGCGGCACCCGCATGCGCGAGCTGACTAATGATGTTCCAAAGCCGATGATCGAAGTGCGGGGCAAGCCGGTTTTGCAGTATATTGTACAAGGATTGCGTGATGCGGGAGTGCGCAAATTTCTGATTATCGTCGGTTATCATGCCGAAGCAGTGCGGAATTTTTTCGGGGACGGTGGGAGTCACAACGCCTCGATCGAATACGCGACACAAACCGTGCAGGATGGCACGGGCCGTGTTGTCAATCTTGCTCGCGACTTCACTGGCGGGTCGCCGTTTGCATTGAGCTACGGCGACATTTTGATCGGCCAGGAAAATTACAAACGCATAGTCGATCTTCCGGATAATATGGAAGCGGTAATCACGGTTACGCGCGGCGAAGACGTCAGTAAAGGCGGCGCCGTTTTTGTGAACGAGCAAATGGAGCTTGTCGATCTTCGCGAAAAACCAAAGCCAGGCGAACCGACAAGCCCGTGGTATAACGCGGGTCTCTACGCATTTCGGCCAAGCATTTTCGAATTCATCGAAAAGCTAAAGCCCTCACCGCGCGGCGAGTACGAACTCACGGACGCAATCCGCGATCTTGCGCATTCGGGTAGGAAAGTGAGAGCACTCGAGGTAACCGGTGAATGGGCGGATGTCCGCGATCCTGAAATTCTAGGGAAGCTAAATTCCAAATTGTAAGGCAGGCGCTCTGGCTGCCATCCGCAGATCTGCAACCGAAGCGGTTGCCTACAATTAAATGATCGATCTCAACGCGCCTGTTCGGCCGTCTCCTCAGAAGGCTCTTCGCCTATTTCTTCTTCAATCTCACGGCGCCAATCGCGCGAGAGCCAGGGCCGCAGAAATCCATAGAGTAAATACGCCAGGAACAAAACTGCCGGCATCCATTCATAATTCAGGACCGTGAAAATGAGAACAAGAATGATGACAAGAAAGCGTGGGATCGATTTCTTCGTCTTCCAATTCACCGCCTTAAAGCTCGGATATTGAAACCGGCTGAACATCATGAAGGAAAGAAAAAGCAGTAACGGCGGCAGAACGAAGCGCCAATTACCAAGATGATGTTCGCCCTCGGCGAGCCAAAGGAGGAACAGCGTGATCGACGCAATCAGACCGGCTGCGGCCGGAATTGGAAAACCCGTGAAAGTGTCTTGGTGATTAGCTCCATCATTTTTCACCGTTGCAGAATTGAAACGGGCCAACCGCAGTGCTCCGCACATCAGATAAATGAACGCAATGATCCAGCACGCACGGGGGAACTCCTGCAACACGACACGGTAAACCATCAACGCGGGCGCAAGCCCGAATGACACAATATCCGCCAGAGAATCGAACTCGCGTCCGAACGAAGTCTCGTGACCACCCAAACGTGCAATCCGTCCGTCCAGAAAATCAAAAACGAACGCGCCGAGAACAAACCAAATCGCAGTGTGAAAAGCATCACTGGCTGCATCGGGATTAGATGCCTGCAGCAGAGCGCCCTCAAGAATTTTCAGTGTGGCGGTAAACCCGCAAAACAGATTTCCCGCCGTCATCAAATTGGGCAGTAGATAGATTTTAGATGGTTGTTCGTTCATCAGTCGGGCAGACGCGCGATGACTGTCGATCCTCCGGAAACGTGATCGCCTGTTTTCACTAGGACTTGAGCTTCGAGCGGCAAATATAATTCCGTCCGCGAACCGAAGCGAATCATCCCGAAGCGTTCTCCCTTTTTCAATTCATCTCCAACACTTGACCAAGCCACGATGCGCCTGGCAATCGCGCCGGTCAGCTGCCTAACGACAATCGTTCCTCCCAAATTTTCGAACGCCCATGTCATCGCTTCATTTTTCTCAGAGCAACGTGCATCGCGAGCATCGAGGCAGAGACCCTCATGATGCTTACGATAAACGATGCGTCCAGCGATCGGAGCTCGATTCGTGTGAACGTCGAAAATTGACAGGAAAATTCCTACGCGCCGCGTTTTTGTTTTTAGAACTTCCTTCTCATCCAGTTCAACGATGTCGCTGATCCTGCCATCGGCTGGAGCCACGATTAGATTCGGATCTGCTGGCACAGGACGATCCGGGTCCCGGAAAAAGGCGACGGTAAAAAGAAAAAACGCCAGAAAAATGAGCGTCAACCACGCCGAAATAAACCACGTCGCTATTGCGGCTAAAGCCAAAATCAGAAGAATCCAGCGTGCTTCCAAGAGGGTTTGCGCGCGCATCACAGACCGCATCTTCCGGGTTCAAAATCGCATGGTCAAGCAGCGAGAAAAAAGGCTCAGGAACCCGTCCTCCCGGCAGCTCTCGGCGGATACAATATCTTGAGTTTAGGCTCGGTCTTTGGCCCAATCCCTAGCGCAAGCAATCCAGAATTACCCACGAGATATTAGTTGTTCATCCGGACATTTTGAATATCATCTTACGAGGCTCTTTCCGGCCTTAATCTATGCTAAAAACCCAAGAAGAAATTCCAGTCGAAGAATCGGCTGGCCGGGGATCGACTGGAATTGACGCGGCACAAAAGTACGACGCCGCGCAAATCGATAAATTGGAAGGCCTCGAAGCGGTCCGAAAGCGGCCTGGAATGTTCATAGGCGACCCTGATGAGAGGGGTCTGCACCATTTGGTTTTCGAGGTGCTGGACAATTCCATCGACGAACATCTCGCGGGATTTTGCACAAAAATAGAAGTGACCGTCCATGTCGATGGATCGCTGTCTGTGCGCGACAATGGCCGTGGAATTCCCGTAGATATTCACCCCAAATGGAAAATGCCGGCGATCGAATTGGTGCTAACAAATCTGCACGCCGGCGGAAAATTTGGACAAGGCGCCTACAAATATTCGGGCGGCTTGCACGGCGTAGGCGCGAAATGCACGAACGCGCTTTCGGAATGGTTCAAGGTGGAAGTGTCGCGCGACGGCAAGGTCTACCACATGGCTTTCGCCAAGGGCAAGACGACAGACAAATTGACTGTCATCGGCGAAGTCAAAAACAAAAAGACCACCGGCACACTGATCACGTTTCTTCCGGACCCGACGATTTTCACCATCACGACGGAGTTCAAATTCGAGCGTCTTGCAACGCGGTTGCGCGAACTGGCGTTTCTCAATCCCGGCCTGGAAATCACGCTTACAGATGAGCGTATCGACCCGGCCAAGATAGAAAAGTTTTTCTACAAACACGGCATCGAAGAATTTGTTAAGCAGCTCGGGGAGAACAAACAGGTCCTGCATCCGAAGCCGATCGTCATCTCGCGACAGCGCGATGAAGTGTTTCTCGATGTGGTGCTCCAATACAACGACAGCTACAACGACCAGATTTTACCTTTTGCCAACTCAATCCCGAATCCGGATGGTGGCACGCATTTGACTGGCTTCCGCACAGCGCTCACCAAGGCCGTCAATCAGTACGCGAGATCAAGCAATTTTCTCAAAGAGAAGGACCCTTCGATCTCCGGAGACGACGTGCGAGAAGGATTGATTTGTGTGCTTAGTGTCAAGTTGCCCAATCCGCGCTTCGAATCGCAGACCAAGGTGAAGTTGGTGAACACTGAGATCGACGGCATCGTAAACTCAGTCGTCTACGACGGGTTGATGACTTTTTTTGATAAGAACCCGCCAGTCGCGCGACGGATTTTCGACAAAGTGCTCACGGCGGCGCGGGCGCGGGAAGCTGCTCGAAAAGCCAGGGAAACAATTCGCAAGGGCGCTCTCACCGGCGGCGGATTGCCAGGCAAATTGGCTGATTGCTCCGAGCGCGATCCGGAACTGACTGAGCTTTACATCGTCGAAGGCGATTCAGCGGGCGGCTCCGCCAAACAGGGACGGGACCGGCGTTATCAAGCCATTCTGCCGATTCGCGGAAAATTGATAAACGTGGAAAAAGCGCGCGAGGATCAGTTCCTAAAGAACAATGAGATCCAGTCGATGATTACGGCTATCGGCACTGGGATCGGCAAATCGAGAGAGGATGGCAACGGCAAAGACGAAGGGCGTTTCGATATCACCAAACTGCGCTACGGCCGGATTATTATCATGACAGATGCGGACGTCGATGGATCGCACATTCGTACTCTCTTGCTGACCTTCTTCTTCCGGCAAATGACCGAGCTAGTGCGTGCGGGCAGGATCTATATTGCGCAACCGCCCCTTTACCAAATCAAGCGGAAGAAACGCGAAGAATATGTTGATGACGATGCCCGGCTAAACAAAATCCTGATTTCTCTCGGCGCAGAGGACGTGCGATTGAGAAATCTGGCCGACGATAAGGAAATCCCGGCCGCACAACTGAAGGACATTCTCGAATCTCTCGAGAAACTTGCGAAGTTAAGCGAAGCCGTGCGCCGCCATGGCGGCGACTTCGAAACTTATCTTGCTGAACGAAATGCGAAGTCGGGCAAGCTTCCAACGTATCTGGTAAAAGTGCGCGAGGGAAACGAAGAGACCGTGCACTATTTTCACGACGAAAACGCGGTGCGCAGATTTCATCAAGAGAATCTGGATCTGAATCTGTTCGACACCGAGCTTGGCCAGGAATTGCTTCCGCTGAGCGAAGCGCCAGTCCGGACAGACGGGAGTCGCAGACGCGGCAGACTGGTAGAGCTGCACGAATCGGCTGCAATCGAAAAAATTATAGCCGAATTGGCTCGCAAAGGTTTGAAAGTCGCCCACTACGCGACGAGCGATCAGCCGATCTTTGAATTGATCGAAGGCGAAGGCGAAAAAGCGGTTTTGCATCCGCTGTTTTCAATCCCGGAAATCCTGGGGAAGATTTTGGAGATTGGCCGCCGCGGAGTGCAGATCAAGCGTTTCAAAGGTCTCGGTGAAATGAACGCCAAGGAATTGTTCGAGACCACAATGAATCCGGAGAAACGCAAACTCCTGAAGGTGGACCTGAACGACGATAACGCCGTCGATGCCGATAAAATGTTCACGATTCTGATGGGTGATGTCGTCGAGCCGCGCCGGCAATTCATTGAAGACAACGCGCTGAATGTGCGCAATCTCGACGTGTAAGTTCCAAGATGGGAGGCCTGTTTCACAAACTACGCCATCCGCGACGCTGTTACGTTGTCTGCACAATTCCGCGTTCGGGTAGCAATTTGTTGACGGATGGCTTGCGCGCCACGCGCCAGGCGGGCATGCCGAAACAGTTCTTCCTCCCAAAATCCGAAGGCCGCTACGGAGCCGAGCTCGGACTGGATCCAAATGCTGATTATCCAGGCTACGTGCGTGGCATCGTCGACACGAAGACAACCCGCAATGAGGTGTTCGGCTTTAAACTAATGAGTTGGTATCTGGACGATTTCCTTGCTCGACTGCGAGGTACTCATGCTTTTGGCGACGCAGCGACTGATGATCTCACAATGTTGCGAAACGCGTTCCCACGCCTTCGCTTTGTGCACATTGTTCGGCGCCACAAACTGCGGCAAGCATTGTCCACGGCTCGAGCTCTTCAGACCGGTCTTTGGAAAGTACAGCAGGGAAAAACGGCCTTACGAGAACCGCAATTCGATGCGCACTTAATCGAGCAGTCTCTAAGAGAAGCCGAGCGACAGGAGAATATCTGGTACGCATTTTTTCAGCGAATCGGCATTGCTCCCTTCCGGGTCGAGTACGAAGAACTGTGCCGGGATTATGAGAGAACCATCCGCGGTGCGTTGGATTTCTTGAAAATTTCGCTGGCGCGCGACGCACGGATCGGTCCTCCCGTAACAATTAGACAAGCTGACCAAATCTCCCGAATTTGGGAAGAGCGCTTCCTTACGGAGCGTCCTTCCGCGTACTTGCCAGCGCATGGATAAATCCAAACGTCATGCTTAACCCAAACGAAAAAGTTGAACCGATAAATGTAGCCGAAGAAGTATCGAGGTCCTTTCTCGATTACTCGATGTCGGTCATTATTTCGCGCGCGTTGCCCGACGCGCGCGACGGGCTCAAGCCATCGCAGCGAAGAATTCTTTATGCGATGCACGATCTCTCTCTTTTTCCGGGACGACAGCATCGCAAATGCGCGAAGATTTGCGGTGACACAAGCGGAAATTATCACCCGCACGGCGAAGCGGTGATCTATCCTACGCTGGTCCACATGGCCCAGCCTTGGGCGATGCGTGAAACGCTCGTCAACGGTCAGGGTAACTTCGGCTCCGTCGAAGGCGATCCCCCGGCGGCGATGCGTTACACCGAAGCGCGCATGACACATCTCGGCGCAGCGCTGATGACCGACATGGATAAGGACACGGTCGATTTCGTCCCAAATTATGACGAAACACGCACCGAGCCGACGGTTTTCCCAGCTGCCTTTCCAAATCTGCTCGTTAATGGCGGAACCGGCATCGCCGTGGGCATGGCAACCAATATTCCGCCGCACAATCTCAGCGAAGTGATTGATGGAATCTGTGCGCAAATCGACAACCCGGAAATCACGCTCGAGGAGCTGATGAAACATGTAAAAGGGCCGGACTTCCCGACCGGCTGCGTCATCTGCGGCTTGTCGGGAATCAAACAATATCTCGAGACCGGGCGAGGCAGTATGAAGGTGCGCGGCAAGGCCGGCATCGAAGAGCTCAAAGGCGGCAAAGAACAAATCGTCATCACCGAAATTCCATACAACGTCAATCGCGCGACCCTCGTCGAACGCATCGCATCGCTGGTAAACCAGAAAGTGCTGACAGACATTAGCGCTGTTCGCGACGAGTCAGATGAAAATACGCGGGTTGTTATCGAGCTGAAGCGAGACGGCAATCCCAAAGTCGTGATCAACAATCTCTACAAGCACACCGCGATGGAAAGCTCCTTCGCGGTCATCATGCTGGCGATTGATCACGGACGGCCGAAACTGCTTTCTCTCAAGGAAGCGAACGCCTGCTATATCGAGCATCGGCGCGATGTTGTGCTGCGCCGCACTCGCTTTGAGTTGCGTAAAGCGGAGGAGCGCGCCGAAACGCTCGAGGGTTATCTCATTGCGCTCGCTAATCTCGACGAATTTCTCCGAATTATTCGCGGATCCGCCAGTCGCGATGAAGCCCGAGTAAAATTGCTGGCCTTCGAATTCACCAAGCGTCAGGTCGAGCAGATCGGCATATTGATTCGCAGTGAGGCCCGCCTGACAAATGGCCGCTATGCCTTCAGCGAACATCAGGCTGATGAAATCCTGAATCTTCGGCTGTATCAGCTCACGGGGCTCGAGCGAGAAAAGATCGACAAGGAGTACAAGGAACTACTCGAATCGATCAAAGACCTTCGCGACATCCTGGCCAAAGAGCAACGTGTCTTCACGATTATCAAAAAAGAGCTCCGTGAAATTCGCGACAAATACGGTTCGCCGCGCCTGACCGAGCTCGCTCCTGATCAAGCAGAGATCAACATGGAGGATCTCATCGTTAACGAGGGTTGCATCATCAGCATTACTCATGCGGGCTTTATTAAACGCACGGCTGTGAGCGCGTTTCGTGCGCAGCGGCGCGGAGGCAAGGGCGTGATCGGCATGCAAACGCGCGAAGGCGCCACCGAGGAAGAGGAAGGCGATTTCGTGGAACATCTTTTTACCGCGACCACCCACGATTACCTAATGTTTTTCACTGCGACCGGACGCGCATATGTGGAAAAAGTTTACGAAATCCCCGAGATGGGCCGCGCCGCCAAGGGCCGCTCCATCGTGAATATTCTCGAGCTTAAGCCCGATGAAAAAATCGCCGCGACGATCCGGATTCAGGCAAAACAATCCGGCACGGGACCAAGCGCCGTCGATCAGACCTGGGACGAAAATCTCCACATTATGTTCGCAACGCAGTCCGGCATTGTTAAGAAATCGAACCTCTCCGATTACGCGAATGTTCGCCGTGGCGGAATCATCGCCATCCAGATCGAGGAAGGCGACAGGTTGATTGACGCAAAGTTAACGAATGGCAATAACGAGATCGTGCTCATCACCAAGGATGGAATGAGCTTGCGATTTCACGAAGAACAACTGCGCGATCAGGGCCGCAACACGGTCGGCGTCTGGGGGATTCGCCCCGGGAAAGGCGATCACGTGGTGGCCACTGCCATTGTCGACCCAAACTCCATGCTGCTGGTCGCGGGCGAAAATGGAATTGGCAAACGCACGTCGTTCGATGATTACAGGCGGCAATCGCGCGGCGGCAAAGGCATCATTACCATGAAAACTGGTGAGAAAACCGGCGACGTCGTTGGCGCGCTCACTGTCCGCGAGACTGATGAAATCATGCTCATCACCAACAAAGGCCAGATGGTACGCACGCGGGTCAAAGAAATTCGCGAAACCGGTCGAAACACGATGGGTGTAAAACTGATGGATCTCCGCAATAGCGAAAAGCTTCAGGCAATTGCGCCAGTCGTCAGCCTGGCGGAAGAAGAAGCCCAAACCGCCGAGGACCCGGCAGAAAAATCGTAAACCGATTTCGTGAATCTTGTAGCCACCGGTTCGCCGCAGGACGAATCCGTCTGGTGTGCGGACCTGTGGTCGGTCCGCCTCCGCACTGCTTGCACATCAGGAGAGAACGGCCCACCCACAAGGCCGTGGCTACAAAAGCCAGCACCTGTCACTTCTAGCTGCCGGTTTCCACCGAATCAGTAGCCGCCACCCATGCGGTGCGTAGTTGTGGTAGTTGTTTGACCGACCGGCTGCGGGGGCGCCGTTGTGACAGTCGTCTGGCGGGTTGTGGTGCTAGTCGTCTCGGGCTCACTCGAACAAGAGACCAACATCAAGGCGAGAACAGAAAACACCGAACCAAGTATGATTGCTTTTTTCATAGCGTGAATTGTTTCTTCAACAAACGATTCGTCGCAGGTCGCATCGCCAGACGTATTTAGAACGAAGAATTCTTCCTTTTTGCGACGTGTAGAATCAGTTACCATTCGCAACGTGCGTCATACGGGCCGAGCTTTGATTCTCCTTATCGCGCCAGCCCTAAACCTCTGCGCGTTGGGAATCGCAGCTCCCGGTGATTGGCCCAAAGATTACGTCGTCAAGGAAAATTCGGAATCTCCCGATGGTCACTACGCCGTGCTGGTCCAATCGATGGACGCCGCAACCGGCCAGGAGGAAAACGAGAGCGGCGTGTACCTCGCCGACGTAAAGAGCAACACAACGATGGGAAACATCGACAAAGTCGATTATTTCGAACATCAAAACCATCGCGGTTTGGAAGTCTTTTGGGCACCGGATTCCAGCTATTGCGTCGTCGAGAACGACGGACGCTACGGCGCCGATACGACCTCAATCCTCGAAATAAAAGACTCGACCTTCGTTCAAACCGAGATCGGCGAACGGATCCAAAAATCACTCGATGGCGCGATGAAGAAACAAGTGCACGATTCTGAGATGTCGGGATATGTCTCCCCGTTTTTTCGATTGGGGACCGATCGGAAGGTTCGTGTGCGCGCGCTGTCTGAAAATAATCCGAAGCAATTCGACAATGTGAAGACTTACTACGCGCTGTTTCAAGGGACATATGATCTTGCTGCCAAAAAATGGACGGTGACAGATGCGCGATCGATCAATGCCGAACAAAGCGACGCGCTTCAAAGCGCCTATCAGGATAATTTCGCCAAACACATGATCGTCGCTGCCGATCCGGCGCAGGCGCCCGAGAACTTCACCGGGTCTGTGTTTTCATCTGAAGAGGAAAAGGCGGACGCGCTCGATAAAACGATGAACGACGTTTACCAAGCTGTTCGATATGTCTTGTCAGCCAACCGTTTCGCCAAGGTGAAGCAAGAGCAAATTGAATGGTTAAAAACTCGCGACGCCGCGCATTCGGTGGAGGAAAAATCGAAGCTGACCGAAACCAGAATCAAGACGTTACAAGATCTGCTTTGGTGAAGCTAACCCAACTCGACCTTCGCCCGCTGCTTCTTTAACTCACCGCGTTTTCGTTTCGATTCCAGAATTCGCTTCTTCAAACGAGCCGGGCGCGGGGATTTTCTTCGCCGCGCTTTTTCTCTTTTTGCGATCTCGGCCAAATGACGTTTTTCCTGATCGCTCTCGATCGCGTCGAGCAGTCGTTCGCGGGCCAGCTTGCGGTTCACTGCTTGCGAGCGCGAATTCTGCACCGTCACGCTCATGCCACTTGGCCTGTGACGGAGCGTTACAGCGGTTGCTACTTTGTTTACGTTTTGACCTCCCGGCCCACTTGATCGCGCAAAGGTTTCCTCAAAGTCGGAAGCCCGAATGCCCAGGCGTTCCATTCGCTCGGCTAGCGCGTCTTTCGACATTACTCCGCTACTCCGCCTTAACTTCTGGAATGTTCTCTCGTCCGTAGCGAAGAACGCGTGCCATCCAGATCAATTCATTCAGGAATTTGTCGAGGCGCCGCACATAACTTTGATCGAGCAAATTTCCCTGCTCATCGAAAAGATTTTGCACGTTTCCAAAATTCACGTCCCAAAAGGTCGTTACCAGGCCAAGCTCGCGCATGACCGGCAGCAGACCTTCGATCACACGTGCCCCGCCAAACAGACCCGCTGAGACTCCGCAGATCCCCACGGCTTTGTGAATATACTCCTCCAGATTCATGTCGAGGGCGTGCTTCAGAAGGCCGGGGTAACCATGATTGTATTCCGGAGTTACTATAATGAGTGCGTCGCAACGCTGGATGGTCGCTGAGAATTTTGGGTCTTTCATTTGCTCGCCTGCGTCATCGAGTTTCATAGGAAGCTCGCACACGTCGATCAGCTCGGTCTCTATATCCGCACGTCTCTTTGTTTGCTCAAAAACGAAGCGCGCAGCGTGTTCGCTT
>WNGE01017229.1_pt1 | contig 19385 bp, 16 predicted proteins | sample 5400651 | NCBI WGS metagenome assembly WNGE01 (sample SAMN13153370, study PRJNA577476) | soil metagenome | isolation source: 60 cm soil or saprolite under grassland replicate 2 | place: USA:California | collected 2016-06-15
TCGTTCAACAGGACGATACGGTCATCTGTGACGATGAAATAATCCGGCCGAATTTCACGCTTCTTCGGGCGAACTCCCGCAGGATTTCTTGCGCGCGATGTGACATCGAAAAATTCGATTTTGAAAATCGCGCCCCACGGCATTTTTGAAACGCGCGTTGTAACCACTTGCATCGTGAGCGGGATTTCCTCCTCCTCGATATCGTCGCCCCATTGGGTCCCCTGGAATTTGGCGGACACCGGCTTGTTGTCCTTAACGTCCAGAAATGGATTAGCCGCATAAGTAGAAACTGTTGACAACACCCACATCAGCAAAGTTGCGAGCCGCCAGCGGTTCATGTGGAAATGCTACCTGGCAACGCATTGCAAATGCACGCCCGAAATCCTCGAATCTGATTTCTTCAAAAACTAAGCTGGTAGTTCCAGTTAGCGAAAACACGACGGCAGGTGGTCCTTAGCAAGTTGTGAGACCATCCGGATCGCATCGCGGGTGCAACACTCCAAACATCTTTAGAGCGAGGTGTTGTACAAGCTACGCCGAAGAACTAGGTCGGGCTGGATGAAGGAGTCGGCTGAGGCGACGCAGACTTGATCTTGTTTTTGTTCCGGATCTCTGTGGCGCGCTGTCGGAGCGGATCGGCCTTTGCCTTGTCGCCCATCGCTTCGTAGATCTTGGCAAGATCGTTAAGAGAAGTGGCGGTCTCGGGATGGTCGGGTCCGCGCGCCTTTTCTGTAACTTCCATCGCGCGCAGGGCATAAGACTCCGCTTTTTTATACTCGCCTTTTTCCCGATAGAGCGCGCCGAGATTGTCGAGAGCCGCACCAGCTTTGTAGTGATTCGGCCCCAACTTTTCCTCAAAGAGCTTTAATGCCTTTTGAAAAAGCGGATCGGCTTTGTCGTACTTACCCATGCCTACATATATCGCGCCCAGATCATTGTATGCGGTCGCAGTCATCTCGTGCCCGGGTCCATAAGTTTTTTCGGAAAGTTGAAGTGCCCGTTGGGCGAGTGGCTCCGCCTTCGCATAATCTTTTTGGAGCCGATACAGATCTGCCAATCCGCCAATACTCGAGACGAGGGCTGAGTTATCCGGGCCAAATGCTTTTTCGCGAATCTTTAAAGCGCGCTGGTAAAATGGTTCGGCTTTCTTGTAATCGCCCATCATTTGATAGAGGACTCCAAGATTATTGAGGCACGAAGCGGTGTTTGGATGTTCCGGACCGTCGGCTTGTTCAGTGATTTTGAGCGATTGCTGATAAAGCGGTTCAGCTTTGGCGTAGTCGCCTCCATCCATGTAAACCCACGCTAGATTGTTCATGCTTTCGCCCGTTGCCGGATGATTTGGTCCAAGAATTTTCTCGCGCGTTTGGAACGATTGTTTGAAAAGTGATTCGGCCTTGGCCAACTCGCCCTGCTGCAAATAAAGCGCGCCGAGATTGTTTTGGATGTTGGCGGTGTGGGGGTTCTCCGGACCAACCGCTTTTTCGTAGATCTTCAGTGCGCGCTCATACATCGGTTCCGCCTGCGCCAACTTGCCCTGGTGGTAATAAAGAGCCGCAAGGTTGGTCAGACTGTTGGCAACAGCGGGACTATCCGGTCCGATTTTTTCCTCACGCGCCTTTAACACGCGCGTGTACAAAGGTTCTGCTTTAGCCATGTCCCCTTTATCTTCATACAGCAGCGCCAGGTTATTCAGGCAAGACAGCGTGTTCGGGTGCGTCTTTCCGACTTTTGTTTCGAAAATTTTTATGGCCCGTTTGTAGAGCGGTTCCGCTTTGGCGAAATCGCCCATTTCGCGGTAAGTTTCGGCGAGATTGTTGAGGATAATTGCGGTATGCGGATGATCCCGGCCGAGTGCTTTCTCACGGATCTTTAGCGCGCGCTCGTATAGCGTCACAGCCTTGGCGCGTTCGCCCATGTGTCCGTACAACGACGCGAGATCGGTAAGGCTGTCGGCCGTCTCGGGGTGGTCGGAGCCGTAATTTTTCTCGCAGTATTTCAGGACTTGTTCGGCAATTGGCACCGCTTCGCGATACTTCCCCGCCTCGCGCAACTGGTTGATTTGCTGAACCATTTCTCGAATGTCAGAGTCGCTCTCGGCCGCAGCGAAATTGAAACAGAGCAAAACTGCGCAAACACACGCGACGAGTTGCAGCCACCGATTCGTTTGGCGATGCGCTTTCCAAAATTTGTCTGGCAATTCGGTCATAGCGACGAGCGTGATAACAACGCGGCTGAGTTGCAAGCAAACTTTCGCGTAGATCGCTGAGCGTCTTGCCGTTGCGCCGCCGAATTCCATTGTGCCGTGAGTGCGGTTCCATTATTGCTAGAAGTCAATGACCGCACGTGCCTGCCTCTTTGGGCTCGGCTGCATTCTCATTGTCGCACAGTTGTCAGGTGATCGAATCGTCGCGGCCGACTCTTCTGCGCAATCAGGACCGCGTTCGATCGACATCGGATCGGAGAGAGTTGTGATCGCCCGCGATTCGATGTCTGCGGACGGCCGAAACGCGCTGGCTTGGACAGTTGATAGTAGCGAGCCCGTCGATTGGTCGCTGCTCGAAAAAGATCCAAATCATTTCTATGAGCAGTACGACGTAAAAGAAATCTGGGTTGTGAATATTCCCGACAAAAAGAAGGTCGGCACGGTCGCCGACCAGGGCGGCTACGTGCGACCGGGCAGTCATCGGACAGTGAGCATCGCATGGGGACCGATTGAGAATGGACGACGATTTGCCCTAGCTGCTTACGAGTGGAAATGGGGCACCGACACGCTCCTACTTCTCGACGTGGGCGCGGATGATTCGCGATCGGCTCAAATTGGACCTGTTTTGGACAAGGCGATCGAGGCACAAATAAAACGGGCGAAACCGCGAGAGCGCGGCCCGTTCGATTCGACTTATCTCCTCACTGGTCTGCCGGAGCTTGGAAAGCGAACCGGTTTTTCCGATCCGACGACAGTGGGTCTTCCATTCGTGACCAAGGACCGTAAACAAGACGCTTCAGTCACTGAAGGCATTCTCAGGCTAAAGCTCATTCGGGCCGGCGAAGGTCCCACGGCCAAAGTTGTTAAACTTACTCCCGGACCGTTGCCGGACGATCCTTTTTCCGAATCAGCGCGGCTCGCGAAAGCTGACCGGGAACTGAACGCAATTTATTCCGCGCTCTTGAAACGCCTCGACACTTCGGCGCGAGAGAAGCTTAGGAGCGAGCAGCGGGCATGGCTGGAACAACGCGACAGGCAGGCCGATGAAGCTGTACGAAGCAAAAGTGATGCTGAGAATAGGCGCATTGTTCGCGATCGCGTTCTGCGTCAGCTGACCGAGGAACGTTCGACAGAACTGCGAAAACGGGAAGCGCAAACGAAATAGCCTTAACGCGATGTTGCTCAATGAATTTCTCAAGGAACACAGGAAAGTTGAGGAACAGCGGGCCACGATCGCCGAATTGAAGTCAACGGTCGCGCAGCAACAGAAGCGGTTTGTCGAACAGGATAACCAAATTGCAGCTTTGGCAGCAGGTCTTCGGAGAGTGACCGCGCGGATTGAAACGAGCGGGGCGCAGCCGCAACTAGTCAACGCTCCGTAACACCGGCATGGCAGATCGCGATAGTTTCAAATCGCGCCTGGCATCCGGTGCTGTACGAAACAATTTTCGGAATTTTGAAAGAAGTAGCGGTCTAGATCCGTATACAGCTCAATCTTAAAGGTGAAAACGCTCACATTATTGGGTCTGCTTGTTTGCCTGCTTATCTTAACTCAGCCGAGTTATGCTCAGCAATCTGCGACGCCACCCCAGCAGCACGAGACGCAGAGCGCCGGGCTGGCGGAAAAGATCCGTGACGCTTCGCCGAATAAGAAGTTTGCCATGCGCGTTCGGTACGACGCCGAAATGTACCAGAAGATGTTCCCGACGGAGAAAAATGACGAGGGAAAAACTCCTTCAACGCTTCAACAAGCGATAAATGAACAGTATTTTCCCGCTACGATTAAAGCGATCGAGTTGGTTTCGTTACCGCAGAAGGTGGTAGTCGCCGAGCTTCCGTGGGACGGCAGCGCGGACCAAACAAGCCTTACCTGGTCTAGGTACTCCAAGTGGTGTGCATTGAAGGCGACGTGCGCAGGGAGTGGCTGAAGCCGATCCGCTGGTTAAAACCCGGTGTCTTATTGCTTGAACAATCGGTTATCTTTCGCGGGGAGGATGCGGGAGAAGCTACCTATCGGCTTACAACCGCCTTTGATGAAAAAACCGGCAAGTCCCGAATCATTTCAAAGAAGAAAGTTCCATCGAAGGAGTAGGCCTTAGCTTAAATGAAAAAAAACATCAGCATCGTTTTCCTATCCGTAGGCAGTTTAGTCCTCGTTCTCTCCACATTGCAGGCGCAGGACGCGCAGATAGTGGCAGACAATCTGGAATATAGCCGCGAGTTTTATGCTGGGGTCCATTTCTCCGCGATCGTGACCCTGCCTCGCGCTTCGGCTGGCAAGATGGAGTTCAAATATGACCGTTATCCAAACGCGGGCCCGGAACGAATCCAATGCGACGAAGGTCAGTTCGCGCGCAAGAACGGGAAGACGTGGCTGAAATCGAATGATTGGGGTGAGTCGGGTCAACCAGTGGGTAAGGACAGGACTCGAAAGCTGGACGGCTGGCTAAAATTAATCGAGGCCGCGTTCAATCCTGCGCCGGCCGACGTCAAACTTGTTGATAAATCCAAAGCGGACGGACGCTTTCAATGGATCTTCGAAGCGCGGCCGCCAAATGGGAGCGGACCTCCGACGCGGTGGGAATTCGCGAAACCGACTTACGACAAAAATGAGAGTGTGTTGTTGCATGGATTTGAGGGATCGATGCGCGTAGAAGGCGACAAAGTTACCCGTGCCGGCGCGACGAACCCGGTGAAGTTCAGCTTTGGTTACCTGATCAGTGCGCAAGGATTCGAACTTTCGGAACGCGCATGGGAAAATCTGGAAACGCCGAGAGGCGAGGAAGGCAAACCGCCGCCGTCATTCCCCACCATCGGTCCGAAGCCGAAAGACGCGCAAGCTTACGTTGACCGCGCGAAGGCCAGGCGCTTCAACGGCGACGCGGGCGGCGCGATCGCCGCCTGAGCCACGCGATCGAGCTCAGCCCGAACACCGCCGATTATTATAATGACCGCGGCCTTGCGAAGCTAAGGAAGGGTGATAACGACGGCGCAATTGCCGATTTCACACGCGCAATTGAGCTGGATCCTAAAGCTGCGCAGATCGCCTACCGCAACCGTGCGCTGGCCAGAAAGATAAAAGGCGACGCCGACGGTGCGATTGCCGATTACGATCGCGCGATCGATTTAGACCCGAAGAACGCCGACGCGTACAACAACCGCGGCAACGTCAAAAAATCGAAAGGCGACTTCGACGGAGCAATCGCTGATTTCACCAGCGCGATCCAGTTAAATTCGAAGCTGACCGTTGCTTACAAGAGCCGCGCCGAAGCGAAACAGGCGAAAGGCGACGCCGCCGGTGCGGCCGAAGATTTTAAACGCGCGGGCGGCCCGGATTCAGAAGAGTCGCAGCCGAACGGCAACGAGGCCAATTTGAAAGAAGCTGAGCAATATTACGATCGGGGTCTCACTGCGCAGCAGAAGCGTGACTGGAATGGAGCGTTGGCCGGCTACAGCCGCGCGATCGAGCTCAATCCAAAATACGTCGAGGCTTACAACAATCGTGGCTACGTCAGGCGCAACAAAGGCGACATCGACGGAGCGATCGCCGACTACAGTCGCGCGCTCGAGCTCGATCCCCAACACACAAAATCCTACAATAATCGTGGAGTGGCCAAGGTTGAGAAGGGCGATTTTGATGGGGCAATCGTGGATTTCAACCGCGCCATCGACCAAGATCCGCAATATGCCCATGCTTTTTACGGCCGGGGCCATGCCAGGCTCGGCAAGAAAGATCTAGACGGAGCAATCGCCGACTTCAGTAGTGCCATCAAGTTCGATGCAAAAGACGCTGCTGACTATCACTCGCGGGCCCAAGCGCTTGCTGAAAAGAGACAATACGCTGCCGCGATTAAGGACTTAGAGAAGGCCGCTCAACTCGATCCCAAAAACGGAAGTAACTATGTAGATCTCGGCTGGTATCAGCTCTTCAATCGAAAACCCCGGGAGGCGACCACAGCTTGCCTCAAAGCGCTGAAGCTTTCGCCGGAAGATGCTGTGCTGATCAGGACCAACCTCGCCCATAGTTATCTGTTCAGTAACCAATTTGCGAAAGCGAAAGCGCTTTATCTGGAGAACAAGGACGCCAAAATTGCAGACGACAAGCGATCCTTCAGCCAGGCCGTCCTCGACGATTTCAAGGAATTCCGAGAGGCGGGGATTACTCATCCCGACATGGAAAAGATCCAGGCTCTGTTCGCCAACCCCAGTCCGCCATGAATTCGAAACTGTCCGCTACTGCTGTTGTCTTAATTCTGAGCGCTTCGACCTTGACCGCGCAGGATGCGAAGCTTGCGGCGGATAGCTTGAAATACAGCCGCGATTTTTATTCCAAAGTTCATTTCGTGGCGATCGTGAACCTGTCTCTCGGTTCTGCCGGCGCGACGGAGTTCAAATACGACCGTTATCCAAACGGTGGTCCGGAACGGGTCCAATGCCCGAGCGGTGAATTCGCGAGAAAAGACGGAAAGACGTGGAAACAGACGAGGGCGAACGCGACCAAGTCGTTTTTGAAGAATCGAAAAGCGGCCCCGGCGAATCTCAGCGTTACATTTTCGAAAAGTTCAAGAACGAGAAGGACGATCATCCGCCTCTCTTCTCAGAGTTCTCCGGACCGATGCGTCTCGGCGGCCATGACGCCACGGTGAAGATCCAATTCAGCTATCTCGTGTCGGTGCAGATACAGGAGACAGCCGCTGAGTCAGCGACGCCGCCGGCTAAGCCCGATCCAGAAAAATCGCAGCCGCCCAGCAATGAGTCTGTCGGGGAGTTGGTTAATCGCGGGATCGAAAAAGGAAAAGAGGGTGACTTGGATGGCGCGATTGCAGATTTCGACCGCGCGATCGAACTCGATCCAAAAGATGACGCCCCATACTTTAACCGTGCTCAGGCTAAATGGCAGAAAAAGGACGGGACCGGCGCCATCGCCGATTACACCCGAGCGATCGAACTCGGCTCCCAAAACCCGGCTGCTTACAACAACCGCGGCAATGCCAGATCGGAGAATAACGACCGGGATGGCGCAATTGCTGATTACACTCCCCTCTGATTTCTCTCGCGACCCCGACGATCCGAAAGATCCAAAGACCTTGGCCAAGTTTTCAGGTCCCGATGGAGCGTGGGGAGCAGTCTTGCGCGGTACTCACGGACTTACACCGGACAAGCTTGAGCGTTATCTCAAAATGCGCGTGGCGGAATATTCGAAAGGATTCAAGTGGCTGCCGAAAGATTCCCGCCTGCAATGGCTGAAGAAACAAATCGTGACGATCGATGGCCGAAAATGGGCTGACTGGCGCTTCGTCCCAATGTTAAAGGGCAAGAAGGATTATTCGCACAATCCTGTGTATACGCGTTTCCTAACGACGTCTTATCAAGGGCAACTCTTGGAGATCAACTTTACCTCGAACCTGAACACCTCACCCGAGCTAAAGAAAGAGCTAGACCACATCATGAACTCGGTGCATCTCGAAGAATGAACACCCTAACAAAAAATTGTAACTCAAATAAAGCCATATCGGAACTGAATTCATTCGCGTCTATTCAAGTGATTCGCAGGAAGAGTTGGCTAGCCGGAATTCTGATTCTGTTGTTATTTCCAAGCGCTTTTGCGCAGACCGACTTTTCGGCATTCTGGAAAAAATTTAGATCTGCCGTTATCGCTGGCGATAAAGGAATGGTCGCGGAGATGACGAAATTTCCGCTGTCGATGCCCTATGAGGTAAAAGCCGTAAAGAACAAGGAGGACTTCTTGCGCCGTTATAACGAAATTTTCAAGGGTGAGGCCAATGCCGCGCAATGTTTTGCAAGCGCTAAACCGTACAAGCAATCCGACCGGCAATATGACGTTAACTGTCCGTTCAAGGAGACTCCCAACGACCGGGAAGACGTACCGATTCGCTTCATCTTTGAACAGACCAAAAGCGGCTGGAGATTTGTCGGCCTCGACAATGTTAATGAATGACAGGGGTTGACGGCGGCTGATCACGCGCGTGGCGGGCCAATGGCTCCTAGTATCCGCCATGAGACTATGGCAGAACCGACTCAAGAGCGAATCAAACAGCTAAAGGCCAGATATACCGACTGAGACCACATCGTGGACTGGGTGCATGTCGAAGAATGAAACCCCTAGGAACCTTCATATTCGTCGCTTTTGGTTGCTGTGTCGCACATCTCTGTCCGATGCTGGCAGGAGAGGAGATCAAATACCCATCACCGAATGGGCGGTTCGCGCTGCGGATAACTTAATCAGAGGACGATGAATACCATCCGACAGTGGATTTGATTGAAAAGGATACCGGCAAAGTCTTAGTCACTCTGCACAGCGGCTCCGACACCGACCTATTCACCGCGTCCGATTCGATATTAGTGTGGTCGGCTGACTCGAAACGAGTGGCGTATGGCTTTGGTGCCAACCCGCCAGGCGCGAGAGTAGAGGAACGAAGCGCGCTCATCTGTTTTTGGAACGGCTCCGGTTTCGAAAAAGTATTCTTGCCGGAGAATCTGCCGGTGCCGGACATTAAATTTCCAAAGGGAAAAGGCGGGAACGTGAAACCCTATGGAGGCGGGGTGAGGCCTTTGAAGTGGTTGAAGTCTGGCGACCTGGAGATGTCCAGCGAGGATATGATGTTCTCGCGCGATGATAATAAGAGTTACACCGGCCAACTGCGGTTCATACTTGCTTTTGACGCGCAGCATCGCGCCTCAGTAAAGAAGGTTGGGAAGACGAAGACCGAAGTGGAGGAGTAAATGAAAAACCTATTGATCGCGGTAGCAGCCGCGTGCTTGGGAACAATCTTGCTTTCCATTGTTGCGTCATCCGCGATCGCCGCGGGAGATGGTCCAGAGAAAGTGATCCGCGCGCTTTACAAGGCTCACCGCCCGTGGGAGCACAAAGAACTTAACCTCACGAATCGGGCTGTGCTGTCGAAATATTTCAGCCCCGAGCTAACCAAGCTGTTCCTTAAGAATGCGCAGCTGGAGCGGGACTGTCCCAAAGGCGACCTCTGCGGACTCGAGTTCGATCCAATTCTGGGATCTCAGGACTTCGACGACCACCTCAACTTTAAGCTTCGCATCACTGAGGCAACACCGCCGCAAACTGGCCGATTCGAAGCACGCTTCAAATTATTTAACGAAGACAGACCGGAGCACGCAGTCGTTTTCCAGCTTGTTCAGTTGAAGAACGGATGGCGCATTGACGACATTATTTATCCCAACGATAACGCCTCGCTCAAGGCAGTAATTACCGCGCTTGTTGACGAGGCGGTGCATCTCAAAGAATGACAGACGCGGATTTGAAACTCGGTTCGCTTACCCGCTCGCTGGCCGCTACCCGTCGCGGCTCTACCTTCTATGTCGCAGCCCATTCACCCGCCTCCGCACATGCGCTACGGTGTGGCAGGCGAATTTGCACCCAATGATTCAAGACTGACTGATTTGAGGCTTATGAAGTTCGTGACAATTCGTGCAATCAGTGTTGCGGCTCTGTTTATTTTGCTTCTCATTTCCGTCGCGCAGATCCACGGGCAGACGCAGGCTGAAATGAACGCGGTGGCGCGCTCGGATTTTGCGAGAGCTGATGCTGATCTCAACAAAACTTACCGAGCGGTTTTGGCAAAGCTTCGGGACGCTGAGAGTAAACAGAAGCTTAGGGAAACGCAACGAGCATGGCTCGCATCCCGCGATGCTGAGGCAGCACGCGCTGCTGGAGAGGCAGATGGCGGCTCGATGGCTCCGACAATTCGCGACGAAACGATGACCCATCTGACTCGAGAGCGCATTAAAGAGTTAGAAACCATGCTCGATAACGGAACGGCGAGCCCAGCGAAAACTGCGGCCGTTAGTGCGACACCGTCCGCATCTGGAATGGGCCAGAATCCACCGGAGTCTTCGCCGTCGTCGGGCGCGTCGCCAGATCAAGAGGATAATGCGAACAAGAGATGCGATTGTCCACCGTCGCCGGATGGGAAATTTGCCTTTCTCCCATCCTATGGTGCGGAGGACTCTTTCGAAAATCGGCCCCAGATCATTGACTTGATTGATAAGAAGTCAGGGAAAAAGTTGCAACAAATCGACGAGGCGGATATGCCCGTTTTCTGGAATGTGCTCTGGGCACCCGATTCGAATGGGTTCGCCTTGAAGACAAAGGTGGAGGGGCATCCTAGGCTTCAAGGAATGGATGTTTACTTCCGAAGCGGTGAAACCTTTCGAAAGATCGAATTGCCCGAAAACGATGCGTACTACTCAAACGTCGTGTGGGCGCCGGATTTAAAACGCTTTGCCTTCAGTCTTTATTATAGGCTTAAGGATTATTCAACCGTCGCGTTTTATCAGTTGCGTAACGATAAATGGGTAGCCTTGCAATCGCCGGTGGACGAAGCATCAGAGCACACCCAGTTGGCACAACTAGCCAGGAAGTATTCGCCGAAGAACACTTACCGAAAGGGAGATTCCTCGCCAGTGAGTGATTATCTGGAAGCGCGTAGTTGGACTGACGCCAATACTGTTATTCTTTATGCTCATTCGGAGGGCGATAAGGGCGAGGCCGCTGCTCTTTTTACTCTAAAGTTCGACGAGGCGGGGAATTGGAAAATCGTCAAAATGCATCGGATGTCGGCTAAGGAGTTCGAAGAGGAGCGATGAGGTCGTTCTTCACTCTTGTCGCAATCCTCGCGTATACGATCGCCTGCAATTTCTCCGTTCTTGCCGCTGATCAGGAACCCGCAGCTGCCAACAGACCATCCAAAGAGTCATCGCTCGCGCCTGGCGACAAAACCAATGAGAACGTTTCTCGTGAATTCCTGGCGCTTGCAGACGTACCAGAATTTCGCGGCGTCATCGACGACCCGAACGGCTATGTGAATTTGCACAAGGAGAAACGATCTGACGCTCCAGTTGTAACAAAGGTCAAAGCCGGGGAGCCATTCGAGTTTCAGAAAAAGGAACACGACGACTGGTGCCACGTGAAACTGGAATCAGGCGTGGGTGGCTGGATGCACTACGGTCGGGTAAAACTCTATTTCACTAAGCAGGATTTGCCTGCCAAACCGGAGGAGGGCGATGAGGTTAACGCGCAAGCGCGGGCGGGAGGGATCGATTATTATGAAGTCACTCAGGCGGCGGCTCGTGGTGATCAGAAGGCGCTCAAGACATTCCTTAGCTTTCGCGGAGACGGAGCAGCGGCGGAGGAGCACGTAGGCGTAAGTAGTGTTGTGATCCATCTCATCGGTGACGAAGCGTTCGCTAAATTTCTGGACGAACAATCGCTCGATTTTTGCGAACAACTAACCGTGCCGTGGGAATCGGGCATGGTATGGCCATTCGACACGAAAGAATATTTTCGCCAGCACTTTCCAAAGTCAGCAAAATTCCTCTTTGGCGATTACGACGCGTTAATCCGCGACTACACTGGCGCTATTAAGCGTAATCCGAAGGATAGCCATGCCTATCGGAAGCGCGGTGTCGTCGAATTCGAAAAGGAGGAGTGGGATCAGGCAATCCACGATTTTGATCGCGCAATCGAGCTCGATCCGAAGGATGATCATGCTTGGTACGACCGGGGCGCCGCGCGTGCTGAGAAGGGAGAATATACGGCTGCGGTCAAGGACATCCAGAAGGCTGTCGACCTGAACGGAAAAGTTGGCGACTATTACCTGGATCTCGGCTCGTTTCAGCTGTTCAACCGGAAACCTCGTGAGGCGATTGCAGCTGCACTTAAAGCTCTGGAGCTAGATCCCGATAACGCGACAATGATCAACACCGTTCTCGCGACTGGTTACCTTTTTGATAATCAGTTTGAGAAAGCGAAAGCGATTTATTTGAAAAATATACCTGCGTCTATTCAAGCTGACCGGTCGTTCGGCGAAGTCGTGCTGGACAACTTCAAGAACCTCGAAGAGGCAGGCATAACGCATCCGGACATAAAAAAAATCAAGGAACTGCTGACGAGCAAAACAGGGGAAGCTAATCACGCAGAACAAACACCTGATGGCGTCGCACCCCGCCCGTCGGAGAAACCGGAATCCGAGAAACAATGAGGTTGTTTTTCGCGTCTGTCGCAATTATCGCATCCTTGACCAGCTGCGATTTGTCTGTGTATGCAGCGAACGAAGAACCGGCAGCCGCTCCCAGTTCATCCCAGGAATCACCCTCTCCATTGCCTATTGTGGATCTTGGGGATCGCAAAGCAGAAACAGTGGCTGGCACTGGGTCGCCAGATGGCCGTCTCGCTCTTGCGTGGACGCTGCGTCCCCCAAAGGATGCTGCGTCGGTCGATTGGAATCTGCTCGGAAAAGATCGCGAAAAATTTAAGGACACCTACGGCGATGATGAAAACTATTTCATCGAGATCCTGCAAGATCTTATTCTTCTTTCGCTGACCGGCGACTCGGTTTCGCAACGCAGCCTGCTGAAGTCGCTTGATCAAACTGTGCAAAAATTTGTCGCACAACAAAACAAAGGACGCCGATCGCCACCAGCCAAAGATTATACAGTCGAATATCCGATCTTTAATCTTCCTGAAATTGGACAGCGGAAAGGGTTTTCCGATCCTACTACTCTTTGGCTTCCGTTTGAAGCTCTCATTCCAAAATCGGAAGAGGCCCCCGGTTACTCAGGCATCCTGCACTTGAAGCTTGATGAAGCACCGGATGGTCCGACTGCTACAATCCAAGGCGCACCGATTAAAGAGTCAGGTCCGACCGAAGAGGCTGTCAGCTATGACGCGCGTTTTCTCGACGCTGACCGGCAGCTAAACGAAACATATTCCACGCTCCGCACCAGGATTTCGCCAACGCAGCGCGACCAGCTAAAGGAACAACAGCGTGCCTGGCTGAATCGACGCAATGAAGGTGCTCAGCTTGTTAACGGCGAAGCTCAGGAAAATTCACTGGAAAATCCAACTGCTGTCGCGGATCGCGAAATATTGAAAATGACCCAAGCGCGTACGAAGCAATTCAAACAATGGCTGGAGACGCTTAAATCAAATCCAAAGTACAATCCGGTTGAAGCAGAGACCTACTCTGACCGGGCAGATGCCGATGCGAAAGAAAAGCGGTATGCGGCGGCCGTCCAAGACTTACAAAAAGCGATTGAAGTGGATCCGAAGAATGGAGAGTACTATACCGAACTTGGTTGGTATCAGCTTTTCAACCGCAAGCCTAGTGAGTCGATCGCCGCTTCGTTGAAAGCCTTGGAGCTGTCGCCCGATGACTCAGTACTTATTAAGGGGAACCTGGCCCATGCCTACCTCTTCGATAACCAATTCGACAAAGCAAGGGCCCTTTATCTGGAAAACCGAGATGCTAAGATCGATGACGAGCGAACGTTTAAGCAGGCCGTGCTGGATGATTTCAAAGAATTCCAGGATGCAGGCATTACTCATCCCGACATAGACAAAATCAAGGCGCTGCTGACTGGTCAAACGGAGGCACGGTGATCATGTCGAAGGAGAGCTGTTATGAGGAAGTCGTTGAGAAAATTCCATCAAAGGAGTCGGCGATGCTTTCAATAAGAAAGAACATCCTTGTTATACTTGTCGGCAGTTCAGTTCTAGCTCTGTCAACATTATGGGCGCAGGATGTGAAATTTGCGGCGGATAGCTCGCAACACAGCCGCGCATTTACAGAAGCGTCGGCCGAGGCAGAGCGTCTTGGGAAAACCGAAGCGGGAGAGCTTTACGAAATTGAGTTCGGCAAAGTGGTTACATCGCGCCTGGGTGATATTGTCAGCGAATGTGCCAAAAATCTCGGACCGAAGATTAAGTTTATTGCCCACTTCAATGCACCGCCCGCCAGCACAACTCGCCTGCGCCGCGAGCGCGCTCAGATGGTTTTTGTTTTCGCGGCCGATGGTCACGTGGAACAGGTGCTGACTCCAAACGACCAGCCAGCTGCAAAATGTATCGGCGATAAATTGCGCGATCTGCAGCTTCCCGCTCCTCCCCGCGCAAGTTGGCCGGTAGAATTGTCGATTGATATGAGCCGGGACAAGGCTGCGGCGGCGGGCAAAGGACACGCGAACAAACTCGATCTTAAAATCCAAAGGTCGCCGCGCCAGATCATCTTAAGAAACGGTGAGGAAATTGCGACATGGGAGGGCGATCCTGATTCGAGGATGACACTTCACTATCCCGATGGCGGGATCCAGGAGGTAACAATCGCGAAAGGTCAAATGCATTTCGGGCCGGTCGTTCGGAACGCAAAATCTGGGAGTGGGGCCGAGTCAACTCAACCTGATGATGAAAAGCTGGCGATGGAAGCGCAGCAGGCCGCGGCGGTCAAGAATTATGAAGAGGCGCTCAAGCTCTATGAGCAAGCGATCAATCTGAAAGGCCGTTTCGCGCCTTTTGTTTATCACAATCGAGGTATGATTTACCTCCGTCGCGCGAAAGCTTCGACCGAACCGGGATCCCGGATTGCCGATCTGCAACGCGCTATCGCAGACTTTAAAACATCGATCGCTCTTGGTGCCGCATCCGACGACGAGCTGAATCGCGGTTTGGAGAAGGTCGCCACCAGGGCGAACCTGGAGGAAGCGACTAAATTACTTGCGCGGGAAACACATCCCTAACATTTCTTCATCATTGTACCGGCATTCCTTAATCGGCATTGGGCTGGCGTTTTGCTTCTGGTCGGTTTCTCGACAACCGGCAGGGCCGAAGAGAACACCGAAGTTGCGGCCGATAATCTGAAGTACAGCCGCGATTTTTATTCGAAGGTCCATTTCGTCGCGATTGCGAATCTTGATTTCGGCGCAGCGGGCACGGCGCAATTCAAATACGATCGTTATCCAAATGGCGGTCCGGAACGGATTCAGACTGGCGACAGCGAGTTTGCGCGGAAGGATGGAAAAACCTGGCTCAAGTCGAACGATTGGGGCGAAACCGGCAAGCTGGTGGATGCGCAAACAGCCAAGCGGTTGAACAATTGGATCGGCTTAATCGATGCGCGTTTGAATGGCGAGCCGGCTTCGAAAGTTCCAGTAAAGGCGCGACGTTGATGAAATTCATCGGGAAAGAAGATCAGGGCGAGCGGGAAGAATTCGTTTTCGAAGACGATCAAGACTAATCTCGCCCATCTCTTCGATAACCATTCGATAAAGCAAAAGCCATTTATCTGGAAAATACAGCTGCCAAATTTGTCGATGACGAACGAACCTTCAGCCAAGGTGAGCTAGACGATTTCAATGAACTACAAGAGGCGGTCATCACTCATCTCGACATAGACAAGATCAAAGCGCTATTAACCACCAACCAAGAAGGCCTATAACTATGTCACAGACACGCCTAATTATTAAATCACTCCTGCTAAGTTTGCTAACAGTCAGCACCTTCTTTCCGTGCTTGCAGGCACAGGAGACTTTGCCCGGCGGAACGGTTTATGGGCCAAAAACAGCCTTTAACATCAGTGCACCCGAAGGATGGGTTGTCGACAATGAGGCAGGTAAAGAACAGGAGATGCCGTGTGTGCTGTATCCCAAAGGTTCATCGTGGACGGACGCAAAGACGGTGATGTATGCCAATATTGCGGGCACGGAATTTGAAGGGGTAAACGTGTTCGTTTCCTATGCGATCAAGGAGATGGCCGCAATCCACGGCAAACCAAAGGAGAAGATCGCGTCCGGCAAAACCAAGGACGGTCATGATTATTTTATTAACGAATATCCCGCCACGAAAACGTACTCCCAGTGGGAACGCGTGGGCTATGTCCAACTTCCGCGCGGGGTCGCTTTCATTGTTCTTACCTCGCGCGATAAGGCGAGCTATCAAAAAGATTCCGATAAACTCGAGAAAGTCCTGAAAACCCTCGTTTATCTCGAGCCGAAGTCTGCGATCGCAAGTGGCAATGATTACGCTGCTCGTTACGACCGGCTAAAGGACCAGAATGCGGAAGCGGAAATCGAGCCGTTGCTCACCGAATGGCGCGAGAAGGCGCCTGACGATCCCGACGCGTGGATAACGAGCGCGAATTATTATTTTAATCAACGCCAGACGAACATCTCGACGAAGAAACCCGGCCCCGGCGACATTAGGTTGACGGATAAGAAGGGAAAGCTAGCCGGGAGCATTTCGTTCGAGCAAGATAAACCGGGTATGAAGCGAGCGGCCGATCTTCTTGAGGAAGCGACGACGAAATTTCCCGATCGCCTGGGCATCTGGTGCGGGCTCGCATTCATTTATCAAGAAAGAGGAGGTTTCGACAATGAGTTAGCGACGTTGAAGAAGATGGTCGCGTATGCCCGCGGGCATCCGGCGCAACTCAAGTGGGAAGGCGAACCGCTCAAAGAGCCGGCCGACAAATTCGTTGCGGAAAAGCTCCATGAATATGGTTTGTATTACGAGAAAAAGCAGAACGCGGAGGACGATAAGCGCTGGTTCCAGATTTCGACGCTGGCGACGGAGCAATATCCAAATTACGCAGAAGGCTTCAACGATGTAGCCGGTTATTACGTCGATATTGGCGAATGGCAAAAGGCGCGCGAGCAGCTCGAAAAAGCGCGGCAGATTAATCCAAAATCGGTTGGGGCGCTGATGAATCTCGGAAAGGTCAGCATTAAGATGAAAGACTTCTCCGGCGCCCGGAAGTATTACGAAGAAGCACTAAAGTTGGAACCGAATGGTCAGTACGCGCAGGAAGCGAAGGAAGCATTACGAAAACTGAAAAAGAAATAGCAACCGGAGTCGAATCTTCGGGCCGAACGTTTCTTAAAGAAGACCGCGAATAGATCCGGATCCGCTCCAGCAAGTCACAGTTTGCAACATATTTTCATTCTGGCGATCGCCACTATCTGCAGCGCGATCCCCATGGCTTCGTCCGCGCACGATGTTCGCTACTGGGTTTGGCAACGCGAGGATCCGCTCAGCGAACAGGAGCTGACGGAGTTGGCCTCTCAAAAGGTCAATACGATTTACTGGCAAATCGGCGAGTTGGAGAACATCGGAGAAACGTGGCGATGGAAAGCGCGATTCAGTTTCCCGTCGTCCGACGCCGCTCGCATCCATTTCGTACCCGTGGTGCGGCTGGTTTCGCGCGAGCATCAACCGTTTTCCGATGCGTCCGTCGCGGCGCTGCTATCCAGCTTGTCGTCAGTGAGCGACAAGCACGATGAGTTGCAACTCGACTATGATGCGCCTGATCGGTTGCTCCCCGATTATGCAGCGGCCCTCAAGCGTATCCGCACCCTGGTTCCCCGTTTGACGATCGCGGCTCTGCCGCACTGGAGTCGCGTCGATTATTTGAAAGTTATGGAGCCGAATGTCGATGAGTTGCTGCCGATGCTTTACGATTTCGAAGCGGAACCAATTCTGAAAGATCAATCACCTCTGCCACTGATTTCGCCGGACAAAATATCGAGGTTGATCGAGAACTGGCGTTTCTGTCGCAAACCGTGGCGCGTGGGCCTTCCCGTTTTCGCGCGACTAAGCCTGTACGATGTGAACCAAAAATTGCGCGGACAAATCCGCAACTGGAGTTGGGACGAGCTCTGTTTCAATCGAAGCTTTCAGATGTCGAATGCCGGGAAATTCGGCGCATCCATTTTGCGCGCGACGAGAGCGACCTCGATTGCAAACACACCGATCCATCCAGGCGAGGAAGTGATCGTGCGCGAGGTAGATCGCGGCGCGCTGCGGGACGCCATCAGCGCGGCGTTGCGCGCTGGCGCGCAAGGCATTGTGTTTTTCCGGTTGCCGGATTCGAGCGCGTCCAGCGGTTGGTCGTTACGTCAACTCGGACATTTGGAGGCAGGGCCGCACTTGATTTTGCGAAAATCCAACGATTCGGAAACCCTCGAGCTGTCGAATGTGGGCGACGGCGACCTCGAGCCGCATTTTGCAAGAGATGAGCAAGACGCCGGCGGCTATGCGCTGGAGATTGACGCGGCAATGCCAATCTTTCGTGAAGTTCAGCCAGGCGATTTCGCGAGCGTAACCACTTTTGCCGGCGAGAAACCAGCGAAAATCCCCTTTGCGACGCGACTGCGATTGCAGTTTAGTGAGCTTCGAGCAAAAGAGAATTTGCGGACGGGACTGATTCAGCTGGCACCGGGCGCCGATTTCCAGCAGACTCAGTACCGGATCCTCAACATCGAAGCGACTCCCCCATGGAAATCTCTGGAATGAAAGTTGCGGCACTCGCCGCGATTTGTTTTCTTGCCGCGAGCCGCTGCTACGCAACAGGCGGCGATTCATACGATTATCCCGCGAAGCTGTCGGAGACGCTGGATATTCTGCCCGCCAAATCGCTGGGCGAAATTTTTCTCGAAACGTCGACAATCAAGCCACCTGCAAAGGAGTGGGATTCTGCCAAGTTGCGCGAATTGGCAGATCGCATCGGCAAAGAGCCGCTGCCGCAACTGCTCAAGACTGCGGACGATCTGATTGCGCAAGCGCGAGCATCGTACACGCCTGGAGGCGACTCATGTAATCTCGCGCACGATGTGCGCGATGCGGTGGCGGTCTCCGCCGAAAATCCCGGCGCGGCGCGCGAATACATTTTAGAGCGACTCAACGAGAAGCTTTCCGGCGAGGAGCTCGATCAGCGTGCTGCATCGGCCAAAGGCGCGATCAAGGCCAACTGGCTTTATCTCTGTGGCGCACGGCGATTCGCTAAAGGCGACCGGGAAGAATGTCAGGCTTGGTTCGACCGCGTAGTCAAAGAATTTCCAAAAAGTCCGCGCGCCGAGATGGCGATGTTCATGAGCGCGCGTTGCGCCTTCTCAGCCACGCGCCGATTGCAGGAGTCGTCGGGGAACGAAGAAACGCTGGCCAAAGCTCGCAAGGTCGCGGTTGGGAAATTCGAAGCTCTTCGCAAGCGGTATCCGCGGGGCCGGTTCGATGCCGATGCGCTCGGCTGGCTGGGCGCGCTGGCATACGATTCGCAAGATTATCTCAAAGCGCTCGACTATTACATCGCGCAAGCGGAAACGCCGGGCCATCCGGAAACGCTGATGAGCGCAATTTACAACTGCGAAAAAACGCTCGCGCATCTGGCGCCAAAGCCCGGAGGCGACGCCGCTTTCGCGCTCATTGCGCGCCACCCGCGCATCGCGATGGCTTTTACATATTTGGTGCTCGCTTCGCCTGAGGCCGATAATTACGACGGCAAATGGGATAACCCCGCCGAAGTGCGGAAATGGCGGCGCACAATCTTGCCGCGCATCGCCGCTGCCGTTGCCAAACAAA
>WNGE01004406.1_pt1 | contig 19376 bp, 14 predicted proteins | sample 5400651 | NCBI WGS metagenome assembly WNGE01 (sample SAMN13153370, study PRJNA577476) | soil metagenome | isolation source: 60 cm soil or saprolite under grassland replicate 2 | place: USA:California | collected 2016-06-15
AGGTGTTTAAAACAAGACGTAAATAAAACAGAACTTAAACAGATCATCTCTTTTTATCCTAATCACATCTCAAGGTTTATTTTTAAATCGCTGTTTCGTTTCCTGAACAAAGAAGTATTACGCAAGGTGATTTATTACAGCAGCAAAGAAAACCTATTCAGCAGTGGAATGATTTATTTAAAGAGTAAAGCATTTAAAGCTTCCCAGTAGCATGAAAAGCATCTTGATTTGTTATTATGTTTTTGAGATCGGAACAAATTCCACGAGTTCTATAGCGAGATTGCTTGCATCATTCATCAATGAAGCAGAGAAAGATCATAAGTTAACTTTCTTTACTTTCCGGGATGATTACAGGGATGAACAAATTCATACCAGGCCGGAATATATACCATTAAGTTTTACGGATAAACTATGGAGAAGGGCATACAATAAATTCTTTCAAAAAAAGAAAATAACAGAATTTCATTTAAAGAGAAAGAATGTATTCCAATACCTGAAGGATAGAAAAACCAGCTATGATCTTATTATTGCAGTGGGTCTTGATGATGTTGGTTTTTTAAGAGCAGCGTTTCCAGCAAGTACCATTATTTATTGGATACATGGAATATCTGCGATCTATAATAAAGAATATTTGAAACATATCAATAAGGTGGATTATTTGTGGAGCCCAACCAAAACTATTTATAAAAAGATCATGGAAGAATTGCATCCCCTTCCTTTTCTTGCAGAATTTGAACGTATCCCTAACTGGGCCGAACCTTTTTTTGATGTACCGGATGAAAAGATGATCGCAGAAATTCAAAAGCATCACCATATTGATGCAGATTCGAAAATATTTATCTTCTGCGGCGGAGATAATAAGTTAAAAGGCTGGTTTTTACTCAACCGTGCATTAAAAAAACTTGCAGAAAAAAATAATACGGATCTTACTGTTATTGTTACAGGCGGAAGCAAACGAAAAGATGAGATCTATTCAGAAAGGGTGAGGATAATATATGCCGGTATGCTGGAACCGAAATTACTTTCGGCATATTATAGGATAGCAGAATTTGGTTTGTTTCCTTCTTTAGGTGGGTATGAACATGCACCTGTTACACTTATTGAAATGATAAAGTGTAATATTTTGCCAATTGCATCTGACGTAGGTGGTGTGAAAGAAATGTTGGGCGCAGATTATTTATTTCTTATTGACGCTCCACACTCGGTGGAAACGTGGGTAAGCAGTATAGAAAATGTAATCGCCCTAAAGGAAGAAGAAAAATGCAGACTGCTGTCAGCACTGCATAAAAAAATGGAAGACTATAAAAGAAAAGATTTTAAACTGCTTCTCAACGATATTTTTACAAATAAGGAAAACACGACAATACAGCTTTAAATTCATGCTTCTTGTTTTAAAAAAGAAATTATATAAATCTCCCTGGAGAGAAAAGCTTTTTCGTTTGGGTTTAAGGAAAAGGCTTCAAAATAAAGATTTTACCATTATCTGTAATAATTGCTGGGCAGGATCTGTTTATGAAGATTTAGGTTTACCCTATAATACGCCCACTGTAGGTTTGTTTTTTTATGCACCCTGTTATATGAAATTTCTAAGGAATATCAATCATTATTTGCAGTTTCCGTTAACATTTAAAGAGAGGTCTGCTTATCCGCTGGCTAACGAACGAAGAGAAAGAAAAAAATATCCCGTCGGCGTATTGGATGATATAGAAATTCATTTTTTGCATTATAAAAGCAATGAAGAAGCTTATGAAAAATGGAAAAGGAGAGCAGCCAGGATCAACTTTAATAATCTTTATGTTGCTTTTTCCGACGTAGATCTTTGCACGGTAAAAGAAATGAAAGAGTTTGACGGAATGAATTTCTCCAATAAGGTATTTTTCAGTGCGAAATGTTATGAAGGAATTGATTCTTTGGTTTGGCTAAAATCTTACATTGGCTATGACCATGTGGGCGATCTTGTAAACAACCGGTGGTCTTATCGAAAATACTTTGATGTAATAAAATGGCTGAATAAACGATAATCATTGTATGAAGGTTTCCATAATTGTTCCAAATTATAATCATGAAAAATTTCTTAAGCGAAGAATTGAGAGCATTCTTGTGCAGACCTATGACGATTATGAAATAATTATTCTCGATGATTGCTCCACGGATAACAGCAGGCATATTATTGAGCAGTACAGAACAAATGTAAAGGTTCGTGAAATTATTTATAATGAGAGCAATAGTGGTTCTGTTTTTAAACAATGGCTAAAAGGTTTACAAGCTGCAAAAGGTGAATTGATCTGGATCGCTGAAAGCGATGATTGGTGTGAAAATAATTTTCTCGAAGTACTTGTACGTTGTATTGAAAAAAATCCATCTTGTGTACTTGCTTTTGTACAGTCTTACTGTGTGGGTGATAACAACGAAATAAAATGGCAGTCCAATCAAACAGAAACAGAAAGCATTACCGGAAAGCAATTTTTTGAAGAACGTCTTGCGTATGGCTGTACCATTTTTAATGCAAGTATGGCTATATTTAAAAGGGAATATGCACTAACGGTTCCACCAGATTTTACTAGTTTCAAATTATGTGGCGATTGGTTTTTCTGGATAAACATCGTACGTAACGGTGATGTATTTATCAGTAATAAAGTATTGAATTATTATCGGAGAGCAGATAGCAGTTTAACATCCAGATTATATGCGTCAGGCTATAATTTTATTGAGGAGCTGAGCATGTTTCAATTGATCAAAGCGCAAAAGAAAGATAATGTTTCACTTATCCATAATTCCGTTTTTAACAGGTATAACAGTTTTCAACGGGCAAAATCAAAATTCTCTTCTAAAGAAGTTAAACAGGTGCTTAAAGCTTTTTATAATTTTTTCGGCAGCAGTTTTTTATTCAACATCTTTTTATTGTATAAAAGAATAAACCTTTTATTTAAAAAATTACGGTTAAGAACAAAAATTGTATTTACCAATAGTAAAGCTTTTAAAATCAGAACAACTTGAAGATTGCTTACCTTATAGTTGCTCATAATAACTATGAACATTTGAAAAGGCTAATAACGGCATTGGACGAACATGCCTGCAGGTTTTATATTCATATTGATAAGAAATCTCCGCTCCCCCATCTAAAGGCTGATAACATTATTTTTTTACAAGACAGGGTGAATGTGCATTGGTCGGGGTTTTCAATGGTACGGGTTACTTTAAATTTATTGCACAGAGCAATAGCGGATGAAAATGATTATTTTGTTCTCATCAGCGGTGCCGATTATCCGATACAACCCAATAGCTATTTATATGAAAAATTGAAAGAGGGCGGCGAATATATTACTATAAAAAAGGGGTGTGACGAATACAATCCATTATCGAGATATAAATATTACTATTTTACTGACCATTATAACAGGCGTAATAAGAGCAAGCTTACGACAAGATTTTTTTTATGGTTTCAAAAGATGCTCAGAAAACTTCAAATAAAAAAGAAAATTCCTTTTCAATTATATACAGGAACACAATGGTTTATTCTTTCACAGGCATGTGTGAAGTATATTCTGGAAGAGGCAGAAGGGAATAAAAATTATGTTCGCTTTTTTAAAACGGCTTTTTGTTCCGATGAAGGTTTTTTTCAAACCATAATAGGCAATTCTGAATTCTATCATCAAACAAAGGATAATTTAACCTATGCGGACTGGAGTGTAGATCCTGGTCCTGCAATCATTACCGAACAACATATTGATATTTTGAAAAATGTTAAAGAAAAATTTTTTGCTCGTAAGTTCAATGATGATTCTTTCACTATAATTGAACGAATTGAAAAAGAACTAAGAAATAGTTTACCACGTATGTCCCATGGTCATACAAATGTTTGAAGAAAATAAGTAATTGCTAAAACTGGTTACTGCAAAAAAAGGAATATGTTGAGAAGATTGTTCTTTATGTTAAAAAGATATTTTTATTACTATAGGAGACTGGGGTGGCAGGGGATAATGATTTTTAGTAGTCTAAATAATAAAAAGAAAAGTATTTTAAGAATAAAGTTGAAAAATATATCGGCATCATTCTACTTAAGACAAAATACAAGCGATGTAAATGTTTTTGAGCACATTTTTGCAGAAAACCAGTACAACGTAAAATTTGATTTTAAACCGAAATATATTTTAGATCTTGGCGCTAATATCGGACTTGCTTCAATTTATTTTAATAACAGATTTCCGGATGCAACCATATTTGCTGTGGAACCTGACGGCGCTAATTTCGAAATGCTGTTGAAGAATACGGAATCGTATGAAAAAATTCACTGCTTTCAATATGGAATATGGGACAAGTCTGCAAACCTGGAAATCTATGATACAGGAAACGGGCACTGGGCTTTTATGACACGAGAAGCTGACCATGTGAATGATAATACTATCGAAGCTAAATCTATTGACGAATTAATGCAGGAATTTAATATTCCCGGAATAGACATTTTAAAAATTGATATTGAGGGTTCAGAAAAACAAATTTTTGAAAACGGCAGTGATAAGTGGATACCAAAAGTAAGGTCTCTCATCATAGAACTTCACGACAGACACAAAGAAGGATGTGCCAAAGCTTTCTTTAAGGCATTATCCAGTTATGATTTTTCATTAAGATTAAGACAGGAAAATCTTATTTGCGATTTTAAACAGCAGTTGCAATAAAGTTTCGCATAGAACTATATATGGTTAAACCGAGGTTACTTATCACTATCTCCATCAGCTTTTCCATCCGATATATCATAAGAAGCGGTCTGCTAAAAAAGATGCGGGAGTTTTGTGAGCCGGTGATTGCTTTTGCGTGGAACCAGGAAGACCTGATTGATGAATTGAGGAGAGATGGGTTTGAAGCGCACGTAATACCGGAGCATAAAAGGGAGGTAGCATATAACGATATAAGAAGGAAAATTGATATTTGGTTTAACCGGTTTTGTTTGAAAAGCCCTTCAAGAAAAATACAGCAACATTATTTAGATCAATTCATACCATTTAAGGGTAAACTTTTATATAAGGCAAGAGAATGGTATAATATATTTAAACTGTCCCTGCCTTTTTATAAGAAGCAACTGCTTAAAAGGGAAAAACAGTTATTACAAACCTCCACTAATTTCAACGAAATTGCAGCTTTTGTTGATTCATTACATATTGATGCCGTTTTTACAGTAACACCTTTTCATAAACAGGAAGACATCCTGCTGCGCGCCTGCAAATACAAAGGAAAGGAAATGCTTACTTCTATTCTTTCTTTTGATAACATTACGAAACGCGGATGGATACCTGTAGAATACGATCTGTATATCGTTTGGAATAAACAAAATAAAGAGCAGTTGCACCGCATATACCCATACACTAAAAATAAACCTGTACATATTTGCGGACCAGCCCAGTTCGATTTTTATTTTGATAAACAATATTTGTTATCACCATGTGACTGGAAAAAAATAACAGGAATAACCACTTCTGAAAACAGAAAAATAATATTATATGCAGGAGGTCCCCGGGAATTGTTTCCCTATGAACCCTTGTATTTAAAAGAAATTGACGAGGCGATCAACAAAAATCTTATTCATAATAAACCGCTTGTTTTATTTCGTTGTCATCCGATGGATAATATTGAGCGTTGGAAAACAGCGATAGGTAAGAGTGATAATATTATTTTTGAAGATTCATGGAACGGAGAGCAATCACCCGGTTATGCAAATGTTTCAGTGGAGGATATAAAAAAACTATGCTCCACGTTAGCTTATACTGATGTACACATCAATCTTTGTTCTACCATGACGGTAGATGGAAGTGCCTTTGGTAAGCCTCAAATCGGGCCTGCTTATGTAAACAATAAGAAACAATCCAGTATACTGTTAGCAAAAATGTACCAGCAAGAACACTTTCTCCCAATAATAAAAACCAAAGGCCTTTCCCTTGCCTGCTCACCAAAAGAATTAATACTATTGATCAATGATGCGCTTAAAACCAAATTATCGCACCAGGAAAAAAATTGTGAAATATTAAAATCAACTATCAGTTTTTGTGATGGGAAAAGCACAGAAAGAGTTGCTGAGGCAATTGAAAAATTTTTGATGAAAGAATTTGATGGGTAATATCAAGATAAAAATAAAGGTTTTGTACGTACAGGAGCCCGCAGGCGGAGGATCATTAATAGCGTTATATGAGATGCTCAGAGAGCTTGATCCAAAAGAAATAGAGCCGGTAGTAGTATGTCATTATAAAAGTAAATACACACGACAATTGGAAAATATAACGGGCTGTAAAGTCTTTTATGCAGAAGACAGTGTAGCGTTGCAGGGTTTTGATTTTAAATTTTCAAAAAACAGATTACTGAATGTTGTTCTTATTCAATATAATGCCTTAAAAAAATATTTTAACTATGATAGAAAACTTGTAAAATATTTTAGTGATATTTTTCGGCAGGAAAAGCCGGATATACTGCATCATAACAATGATATCACTGTTAACCGCTCCTCAATAAGGGCTGGAATTAAAGCGCAGATTCCTCAAGTATTGTATAACCATGGTCTTCCGTTTTATAAATTCAATTTTGTTGATCCTATTATTGATTTTTTCTTATTAAAGAAAATTAGTTATCACATACATCTTACTAAAGCAATACATGATCACTATAGAAAATTGTTTCATTCTTCTTTATCAAACTCTGTGGTAATTCATTCCTTTATTGACAGAAATTTTTTTAAACCTACACCTGCTCTTGATTCAATTAAAAAGGAATTTGGAATTGCAAATGATGAGATAGTTATTGCAGATATTGGCAGGATCACTTATTGGAAAGGTCAGCATGTTTTGATAGAAGCAATGAATATTATAAAAAATGACCTGCCAAAATTCAAGGTTTTGATGATTGGCTCTTCTGAAAAAGGCGTTGGCTCAGAAGATTATTACAATCATTTGCAAAACATGGCGTGTAAATATCAATTACAAGATAAAATAATTTTTACGGGCAACAGAACAGATATTGCAGAAATTATGAACACATCGGATGTGATTATTCACACCGCTGTTAAACCTGAGCCGCAGGGTATTGTGATAATTGAAGCATTACTTTGTAAAAAACTTGTAATTGCTTCTGATGCTGCCGGTTCTGCTGAATTGATAAAGAAATATGGAGGTATTTTGTTTCAACCCGGTAATGTTTCCCAGCTTGCAGAGATATTGTTACGGTTGTTTCAAAATAAAAATGGAAACACAATTGAAACAAGGTATCCTTGTAATTATGAGCAGTTAAATGCAGATTTCAATTCTTCCGTCAAAGAAAAACAAATTGTTGACATCTACAAAAGATGCGTGCAAAAGTTGTAGCTAATGAACAAACGAAAATAGATGCCTCATTCTTCGGCATGACAAGCTTAAGTTCTCTATGAGCTGAATTTTATTCATCAGCATTTAATTCTTTCCTCAGTTTGTCATTCCGACGTTAGGAGGAATCTATATAACTTTTATGTCACAACTGACTAAAGTTTACCATAAGAAAATTTATCAAAGAAATATAATCATATTGTAGTTCATGTGCGGAATAGCAGGAATGTATTTATATAAGCGTGGCGATCTTCAGCAGGATTATTTTTCATGGTGTTTAAGCACAATGAAAAGGAGGGGACCAGACCGTAAAAAGACGTGGCACAATGATAAAAATTATATCACTGCTTTTGCAAGATTGGCAATAAGAGATTTGAGTGGACATGGCGATCAGCCAATGTTATCAGATTGCAAAAATTATTGTATCAGTTTCAATGGGGAGATATACAACACAAACGAGTTAATTCAAAAATTGAAACCATACCGTTCTTGTTTTAAATCCACTTCAGATACAGAATTATTGTTGTATGCGTTGATTCATCTTGGTATTGATGCGACCTTATCATTAGCGGATGGCATGTTTGCTTTTGCTTTTTTCGATATGCAAAAAAATAAACTTGTTCTTGCAAGAGACAGGGTCGGTATAAAACCTTTGTACATTGGTACAAGTACAGAAGGTATCGTTTACAGTTCGCAATATGATCATATAATTAATCATTCTTTTTTTAAAGATGAACCTGTTTATGAAACTGCTGTTGCATCTTATCTTTCCCTGGGTTATATGGCTGAAAACGGTGGTGTGATAAATAATACATATTTATTACCTCACGGTTATTACCTTGTTGCAGAGAATGAAAAAGTTGAAACTCATAATTACTACACTTATTCAATTTGTACTAATTCCACTAAACAAAATTTCGATGAAACTTTACAAGAATCTGTGGCGCGGCAACTAGTAAGCGATGTTCCTGTTGGTACATTTATGTCAGGTGGGATTGACAGTAATCTTGTTTCTTATTTTGCCAATCACCAAAAAAATTTGAAATCATTTACTATCGGGGTTCACGATAATGAAATGAATGAAGCAGAACAGGCAAAAACTTTTGCAGGTATTTTTCATACAGATCATCATTGTAAATACATTACTTCTCCCGACTTGTTGACACTGATAAAAGATAATACTTTAGCTTTTACCGAACCCTTTGCTGATTATTCTTCTTTACCTACTTTACTTCTGTCAAAATTTGCGAAAGAGAAAATTACAGTTGCTTTAAGTGGTGACGGTGGCGATGAATTATTTTGGGGTTATCCAAGAAATATAAAAGCGCTTAACGTTATTCCCCTGTATCGAAAAAAATTGGCAAGAAGAAGATTGAAATTAGTAGCCAAAAAAATTAAGAAGCCTTCCTCTATAGATTTATCAAGACATTGGCATCACGACAATTTTCTTGATTATTACTATTCTTCTTTGAGCATTACAGGCGCCTCGCATTGGCTTCCCCAAATTTGTAAAGCTGAACAAACTCCATCTTTTTTCTTTTGTAAAAGTGAGCAATTATATCAGGGAGATGAAAGTACCACTAAACTTATGAACATTATCCGTAAAATGGAAGTTGACATTCATTTGCAACGGATATTACTGAAAGTTGACAGAGCAAGTATGTATTATAGTCTTGAAACGAGGGTTCCTTTTCTTAGTAATAGTATGCTTGACTACAGTTTATCCTGCAATTACCATGATTGTATAAAAGAAAAGCAGGGTAAGATGATACTTAAAAATTCTTTGGCGCAGAAAACAAATGCATCGCTTGTTTTTCAGCCTAAAAAGGGATTTGCTATTCCTTTGGGTGAATGGATAAGGAAGGAGATAAGAAATGATATTATACAAAAGATCATGGATATGCCTGCTCATCTTTCCATTCTTTTTCATAAGAATAAGTTAGAGCAATTGTTAAAAGAGCACATGAGTGGCCGGCATAACTGGGAATGGTTTATCTGGGCTCTTTATTCTTTGGTTAATTGGGATATAACACACAGGAATAAATATAATACTTGCGCATAGCGATCATCATAGAAGCATTTCCATCTTTAAGCGAAACATTTATTTCCAATAAAGTAGAGCAACTTTGTTTAAGAGGGCATCAGGTTTTTGTTTTCTGTAACAGAATAAATGAAGAGCTGTTTAAAGAGTTATTCAAAGAACAGGTGAATATAAAAGTGGTATCATTTCATAAAAAAAATATTGTGCCTTATTTATTCCTGCATGCCCGTTCTGTAATACAATGCTTAAAAGGTGATGGGAAATTTCAGCAAAACATTTTCCGGAGGTTCAGAATAGATTACATTAATAAATTTTCACCTGATATAATTCATTTTGGTTTTTCAGGTGTGGCCCTTTCTTATCTAAATGATATTGACCAATTAAAAGGGAAAAAAGTAGTGAGTTGCAGAGGTACTGCTGAAAATGTAAATTTACTTTTAAGCAAACAACGCCAGGCAAACCTCGAAAAGGTATTCGATAAAGTAGATGCTATCCATTGCGTTTCTTCGGCTTTAAAAAAGACAGTTTCACCCTATTGCAGGCAACCGGAAAAACTTTTTGTTAATAATCCAAGCATTGATACGCTTACATTTCAAAGAGAGACACCATACACAGATCAATCATCATTTATCATTCTGAGTGTTGGCAGATTCATTTTTCAAAAAGGATACTTGATCGGGTTATTGGCCATGAAGAAACTAAAAGAATATACTCATAATTTTAAATGGATCATTGCAGGCAGTGGGGGACAAATGGATGAACTTATGTTTTATATTCATCAAATGAATTTAGAGAAGCATGTGTTATTGGTTGGGAATAAGAACAGGGATGAAATAATAGCGTTGTATAATGAGGCATCTGTTTTTTTTCTTCCCAGCGTAACTGAGGGAATAGCTAATGTTGCACTTGAAGCAATGAGCATGGAATTACCTGTAGTATCCACAAGATGCGGGGGGATGGAGGAGGCAATTACTCATGGAGTGAATGGACTTCTTGCAGATGTATATGATCATATTTCTTTAGCCAAAAACTTAGTTGAGTTGCTTAAAAATTGCGAACTTCGGATACTACTTGGTAAAGCAGCAAGAAGAAAGGTAATAGAAAAATTTGATCTTGGTATACAGATAAACAAGTTTGAAAGTGTATACAATCAATTAGTTAATAGTACCCCTTTGAAAACAACAATTACAAGCGGGAAAGAAACAAATAGCGCTCAGGTAATGTATCGCTACAGATCAGATAATCCCAGAAGATATTTGCAAATAGGGATTATTGTACCCCAGTTTCCTTCATACACAGAAACATTTTTTATAAATAAAATAATTGGATTATGCGAAAGAGGTCACCAGGTTATTGTTTTTTGTAATGTGCATAATCACGATCCTTTATTGAAAGAAACATATAATCTTGATAATTATCCAAATTTAAAAATCGTTGCTCTCGATTTTAATAAATTAAGCGATGTATTCTTCAGCACAATTTTTTTAAATCCTTTTATCTTATTAAGGAATTTGAGCACCGGTAAAAAAAAATTCAAAAGTAAATTATACTATAGTTTGTGTGAATACAATTTTAAGAAATATAAATGCGATGTTTATCATTTCGGGTATTCTGGTTTAGCTGCAGCTTATTTACCTGTATTAAAAACTTTGCCTGGTAAAATTGTTGTTAGTTGTCTTGGAACGGCAGAAAATGTAAAACCAATTACTGAAGAAGGGAGAATTGAAAAACTTCGTTCATTATTTAATAACGTTGACAGGATTCATTGTGTTTCGCAAAAAATGGCAGAAACAATTAAACAATACGGAGCAAATTGTGAAAAAATTTTTGTTAACCACCCTGCCGCGGATACAAAAATTTTTTCAAGAAAAAAAGAATATATTGCAAATGAGCAAATAAAAATTCTTTCCGTTGGACGATTGGTTTTTCAGAAGGGATTCTTAATGGGTATTCTTGCCGTTGCTGAACTAAAGAAAAAATTTGAAAATTTTTATTGGGCAATAATTGGGGAAGGACCTGAAAAAGAACAACTTCTTTTTCATATTAATGCTTTGGGATTGAATGATCAAGTACAATTGGTGGGTAAAAAGATAAGAAATGAAATAATTCATTTTTATGAAGAAAGTGATATCTTCTTTCTGCCCAGCGTTTCTGAAGGTCTTGCGAATGTTGTTCTTGAAGCGATGGCTATGAAATTGCCTGTTGTTTCATCAATAAATGGCGGTATAGAAGAAGTAATTTCTAACGGGGAAAATGGAATTCTTTGCGAGAACTATGATGTTATATCTATGGCGCAACAACTGTTTGAATTATGTATAAATTTTGAAAAGAGAAAACAATTGGGATTATGTGCGAGAAAAACAATTGAAAAAAATTTTGATATTAAACGGTATATAGATGTTTATGAAGAAGAATATTATCGTTTAGCTCAGTAATTATAATCGTGTTATTTAGTTTTATAAGATATACACAGCCCTCCTGGCAATTTAATTTAATTCCTTTTGCAGATAATTCCTTTGCTTCCTGTATGGCAGAAGATGAATGTCTCAAAGATCTCATGGATGAGCGTTATGATACAAGGAGTGCAAAACTTGCGGATGCCGGTTACCTGTTATGGAATAAGGGAACTTTATTAACGTCAACAGGTGAACAATTACTGAAACTCAGGGAGCTCGAAAAACCAACATTGAAAGACGAATATATTTTTATCAGGAAATATTGGGGAAATGCATGGGCTGCTTTTGCCTTAATAGTAAGGATCGGTACATTTAAAAACCCTTTCCAAGAATTGAAATATTTTTTTAAAACTAAAAGTGTACAAAGGATTGAAGCATTTAAGGATCCTGTTCAATATGATGATTACAATTCATTTGCTTCACCTTTACTGGCGTCAAATCCAATGGTTGCCGTTATTATACCAACGCTAAACAGGTATATATACTTAAAAGATGTTTTGCATGATCTGGAGAAACAGTCCTGGAAAAACTTTGAGGTAATCGTTGTTGATCAGTCAGAACCATTTGATCAATCATTTTATACTCAATTTGATCTTTGTATAAAAGTTATACAACAAAAAGAAAGATTATTATGGACTGCAAGAAACAATGCCGTAAAATTAACACAGGCAGAGTATCTTCTTTTTTTTGATGATGATTCCAGAGCTGAACCCAATTGGATTGAGGAACATTTGAAATGTCTTGATTTTTTTGATGCCGATATTTCAGCAGGTGTCTCATTAGCTGTTGCCGGTCAAAAAATTTCACTCAGTTATAATTTTTTTCGCTGGGCTGATCAATTTGATTCCGGCAACGCAATGATCAAAAGAAGCGTAATGAAACAAATAGGCATGTTTGACGAGCAATTCAATGGACAGCGCATGGGCGATGCAGAATTTGGATTTAGAGCATATATGCATGGAATGAGAAGTGTCTCCAATCCAAAAGCTTGCCGGATTCATTTAAAGGTAAGTGAGGGGGGATTACGTGAAATGGGAAGCTGGGATGGGTTTCGTCCAAAAAAATGGTTTGCGCCCAAGCCAATACCCAGTGTAATTTATTTATATAAAAAATACCTGCCCACTGCTCTTTACAAAAATGCTATACTGCTTGGTTTGATGTTGTCAAATGTTTCGTATAAGCATAAACGAAGCAGCAAAATGTTATTATTAAGTGTATTGCTTACTATTGTAAAGTCACCTTTGCTGTTAATTCAGTATTACCGTTCCAATAAAATTGCTCAAAGAATGTTGAGTAATAATTATAAACCGGAGCTTTTAAAGTATTAGAATAGATGCTTCCTGCGTCAGCATGACAAACGGAGTAAAGAATTAAAAGCTTTGAATAGAATTTTAGCATACACAATTAACTTAAGCTTATCATACCAATTATAGTGGTAGATGCTTCCTGCGTCAGCATGACAAACAGAAAAAGAATTGTATGGCAAACTGAGGAAAGAATTAAAAGTTAATGAATAGAGTTTTAGCATACGCAAATAACTTAAGCTTGCATACCAATTATAAAATAGTAGATGCTTCCTGTGTCAGCCCCGATTATCGGGGGTAAACTATGACAAACCGAAACAGTGCATAATAAATTCAAACGATTAGCCATTATATCAGACTGTGTTCACATGCTTGACAGTAATGGAAATATTGCTACAGAAAATCATATCTTTCGCAGGCAAATGGAAGCATTGGCTTCCTATTTTGAACATACAATTCTTTGTTGTCCCTTTGTAAACCAAAAAGCCGGGAGTGTAACATCAACATATACATTAAATAAAATCGAGTTTATACAATTACCAAATGTTGGGGGCAGTAGTCTGAAACATAAATTGCAAATAATAAAATCAATACATGTATGGATTAAAGCGTTTCGAAAAGCTATCAAACATGCTGACGTAATTTATTTGCGCATGCCCAACAATTTAAATATTCCCGGTTTTTTCTATTTTTACATTAAGCGGGCAAAAACATTTGCTACATACACAGGCACCTGGAAGAATTATAAAGGAGAACCTTTTACTTATCGCTTTCAAAAATGGATTTTGAAAAATCTTTTTAAAGGACCTGTATGGGTCTATACTCCTGAGAAATGCATTCAAAAAAATTTTTTCAAGAATTACAGTCCTTCCTATAGTTTGAGAGAGTGGGATGAGGAAACGGAGCAAGTGAATAACAGGATAATAAATTACAAATCTTATCCAATCAGTAAACCGGTTTTTATTACAGTTGGCAGTTTGGTCCCTTATAAAAACCAGCAATACATTTTAGAGCTTTGTAAACAACTGTATGTAAAGACTTTTTCTTTTCATTGGTATATAGTAGGCGATGGCCTCTTAAGAAGTGAATATGAAAAATTTATAGAAGATAATAATTTGAATTGCTGCATATCAATTACGGGAAAAAAAACATACAAGGAATTAAGAGAATTATATCGAGGTTCTAACTTTCTTGTGCAGCCAACATTGGTTGAAGGATTTGGTAAAGCTCCTGTAGAAGCCATGTTTCATGGAGTGATACCTGTATTAAGCAAGGTGCCAATGGCAGATGAAATGACGGGAAATGGAAGGAGAGGTTATGTTTTTTCCGTGAACGACATAAAGAGCCTGGAATCACTTATTTATAAAATCATGGGGGAGGAAAACAAGTTTTTCAGTATGATAGAAAATGGAAGAGAATATGCCAAAGAACAAACATTGGAAAATTGGGCAAAAGACTATGTGCAAACTATAAATAATTTTTTCAAGAATTAAAATGAAACAAACAACAGTTAAAGAATATATTATTGCCGGAGTGATTGGTTTCCTTATCGGATTAAGATTGCTGCCCGGAGAAGTATTGGGTCTTATTTATATGTTTGTTGGCGCCGTATGTTTTTATTTCGCCTTTAATAATAATAAGGAAAAGGTTTTCACACTGTTACCGTACCTGATTTTTACAGAAATTTTTATGAGGCGTGGTGCGGGAAGCAGTGGACTTTATACAGTGAATGGGATCCCTTATCTTTTTATGAATTATCTCTTTATAGCTGTTTTTGGAATTATGGTTTTAAAACAAAAAGCCGCTCTCAAATTACATTCTAAAGCGATTATATTTATTTTCTTTTTTGGAGTTATAGAATTATTAGATCTTATCAGAACCCAGGATATCGTATATGGCAGAAGCATGGTAACTAATACAGTTACGCTTGTTGTTATTAGCTTATGGGCCTGTGGTAATTTTTTATCTCCAAAAATGCAGCATTTGATTATCAGGCATCTTAAGATTGCAACTGTTTATTTATGCGGTAATATTTTGGTTGCACATTTTACTCATGACATCTCATACAATATTGCATCAAGCAGCGAAGCGGCAAACAGGATGTCGCCCGTACAAGTAAGTGGTTATCTTGGCGTTGGGAGCAGTTTATTATTTTTAGCAATCATGGATGAGCGACTGCGAAATCAGCTTGTTCTACATATCACGCTTTTAGCGGTTGCAACAACATTAATGGTCTTAACATTTTCCCGCGGTGGATTATATTTTCTATCCGCAGTTATTATTTTATATGTATTGTTTAATAGACAGCAGGTAGGTAAGTTTTTAATTTTGTTTCTGCTATTGCCTATTGGTTATTTAATTTATTATTATGTAACGCAAACAACAGGGGGGCTAATTGAACAAAGATATTCTGAGGAAGGCTCTTCAGGGAGAGATGAACTGGTAAGGGCGGGATTTAAACTTTTTGAGGAAGAACCTCTTGCAGGTGTCGGTACTGGAAATTATGGTCAGGAGATCAGCGAGAGAGAGCTGTTTGGAGGCGAGTCAGGCGCACACAATGAATTTGTACGAGCGGCTGCAGAGCATGGGATTCTTGGTATAATTACTTATTGGGGGTTTTATTTAGTAATAATAATTGAGGTTATAAAACGAAAAAAAAAGGAACGTGATCTTGCTATTTATTTTCTTGCCCTCTATTGTTTAATTATTGTACACAATGGACTGAAGATATCTATTCAACCATATTTGCTTGTCTTAATAATTGCTACTCCATCTTTAATAAGAATCCCTAAAAGGAAGCATGAACAAATTGTATCAAACATTATTACCACATCTGGATAAAGTTGCTTTATGCCATATACAATGCTTCCCTGATTCTTTTAGCTCGAGACTCTCTTTTCAGTATACAAGGCGTTCACTCGAATGGTTTCTTATTGCGGAAAACAGATTTTTATTTCATATAGAATCTGACAATCACGTGGTAGGGTATTGCGGTGGTTTTCAATCATCCTATGTTGGGGATGGTTCTACCAGCGGGATGCTGCAGTATGCAATGAAAAGCCTTATCTTTTATTTCACCCGGATTTACTAAGGCGTTATCCGCTTATTTTTAGAAATATTTATAAGCGAATCTTTAATTCCAAAAAAAATATTCCTGCAACGATTCATTATGATAATGCGAAAATTGGTTTGGTAGTGATTGGCGTTCATCCTGATTATAGAGGAAAGGGTGTTTTCGAATTGCTGATGCAAAATTTTGAAGAAGAATGTAAAAAAAGAAATGTTGCAAAGATCACGCTAAGTGTAAAAGCCTCGAACGCAAGAGCCATTGCTGCCTACAAGAAAGTAGGATGGCAAATAGCATCACAGACAAAAAAAGATATGGATATGTTTAAGATGATGCCCCCACCCCCTAAAGGGGGGGATTAGGCCCCCATCCCCTAAAGGGAAGAAAATCGTGATTTTTTACTTTTTTGTCTTGACACAAAAAAGTAACAAAAAAAGTCAAGGCTTCGGAAGAAAAGACTAAAATTTTCTTCATTACGCTACAACGAAGAAGCTAACCATTTAGCTGTACATCTACGTCGGCATAGACTTATGAACAACTATAAATCAATACTCAAAATCTTCGTTGCCTAACGCTCCATACGAAAATTTCTTAACGCCTTTTTTCCGAGGCCGGATCCACCTTAACCAGGTGATTTAATTTATTAATTTATCAATTCATTTATAGGTACGCATTATTACGGTAACCAGGATTTAAATGAATTATGTCATTACAGATATTTTGTAATGGTTTGATGTTTGAATACAGTTGGACTAACATGAACGAAAAAAGAATTTTAATACTTGGTCTTTTTCAAAAGAGCAAAGATGAAAAGTCAAGCATTCGAACGGTTGAAGACAGGATTGCTGAAATGTTTGCAAAAGAAAATATTGATACCATTATCTCTTCCTGTTTATCCGGTAAAATGTCCAGGCTTTTTGATACTGTTTACACGGTTATTGTCCAAAGAAATAAATATGATGTTGCAATTGTTCCATTGTTTGGTACATGGCCAAGTTTTTTGTGGCAGGAAATTGTAACAAGGCTGTTGAAAATATTGAGAAAAAAAATTGTGCTGGGCATTCATGGCGGTTCAATACCCGGAAGAACGGACAAGGGTGCACAACGATTTATTAAAGCACTAAAGCGTGCAGATGAAATCGTTGGTCCATCGAATTATCTTGCTCAATACTTTGAGAAAAAAGGGGTTCATGTACACATTATTGAAAATCCACTTGATCTTTCAGCATATACATTTCATTGTAAGGAAACAATAAGACCGAGGATTATCTGGATGCGTGCTTTTACAGACATATATAATCCTGAAATGGCCATACGCGTTGCAAAAAGATTATCAGAAAAGTTCAGCGATTTTCAAATGGTAATGGCCGGTAAAGATGGTCCGTTAACTTCTGTAATAAAGAAAATGGCAGACGAAAATGGATTGAGTGATAAGATCATTTTTCCCGGTTATATTAATATGCAGGAGAAACGACAACTTGCTAATGATTATGATATCTATATCTGCACCAACAGGATTGATAACGCACCTGTATCATTGATTGAATTTATGTCTTTTGGTTTGCCTATTGTTTCTGTAAATGTGGGAGGAATTCCTTACATGATCAGGGATGGAAAAAATGGTTTATTGGTGAATCTTGACGATGATGAAGCGATGTTTGAAAAAATATGTCTGCTCATCGAAAATCCACCTTTCACTAAATCATTTTGTCTAAACGCTTATCAGTATGCTCAGCAATATGATGAAAAAAATGTTATTGGTAAGTGGAGAGAATTACTAAACCTCTCCGAATAAGTATGTTTTGGACAGGGTCTTAATTAAATCAAATAATAGAAAACCGATTAATAAATTTTATTTACTTTCTTGTCTCTTAAGTAACAATTTTTTATGTACTTTTTTCTTGATAAAAAAGTACCAAAAAATCAAGAAAGAAAAGATATACAGCACTTTTCTTTCTTTTGCCTTGATTGAGCTATTGTACTACTGTTGCTTCAACTGCTTAGCCTTGATGCTTTACTTCGGGTTCTTAAACATCACGAACTATCTTGTTACTTTATCCGATTTGTTGCTTATAACTACTATTCACTTGACACAAAAAAGTAACCAGGGAGTGGAAAGTCACAAGGAATGAGAATTGAACGAGAACTCATGAAATGCAAGTGAATAATAAATAAACAGCTTTTGCCATTTAACGCTTCACTTCAAAAATTTTTTAGCGCTATTTTTGAGGCTGTTTTCGATAACAGATGCGTTCTAAGGAGGTAATTTTATAAATTTTTATTGTGAGCAATTGCACCATTCCGTTTTCACCACCGTTTATTGACGATGATGTTGTGCATGAAGTCACTGCTGTTTTAAGAAGTGGCTGGATAACAACAGGCAAACGGGTGAGAGAGCTTGAAGAACAAACGGCTGTTTTTTGTAGTGTTGAAAATGTATTAGCCGTTAATTCCGCCACTTCTGCTTTAATGCTTGTATTGCATTGGTATGGAGTGAGTAAAGGAGATGAAGTAATCATCCCTGCTTATACTTACTGTGCGACTGCTCTTGCTGTAATACATGTTGGCGCAAAACTCGTAATGGTTGATGTGGAAGAAGATTTTAATATCTCTCCGCAAAAGATTGAAGCGGCGATAACCAATAAAACAAAAGCTATTATCAGTGTTGATTTTGGAGGATGGCCCTGCAACTATGATGCTATCAATAAGATTGTAAACAAGGCCGGAATAAAAAGCAAATTTCAACCTTCATCGGAAATACAAAACATGCTTGGCCGCATTTTATTTATATCGGATGCGGCGCATTCACTTGGTGCTTTATACAACAATAAAAGAATAGGAACGCAGGCAGATATAACGGTATTCTCCCTGCATGCAGTAAAAAATCTTACCACTGCGGAGGGCGGGCTTATCTGTGTAAATATGCCCCGGCCTTTTAATAACAATGAAATATATAAAACACTACGTCTCTGGAGCCTGAACGGTCAAACTAAAGATGCATTTACCAAATCGAAATCAGGAGAGTGGAGATACGATATTGTTTATCCGGGTTTTAAAATAAACATGCCTGATGTGCTTGCTGCCATTGGTCTTGCGCAGCTAAAGAAGTACAACAATCTAATTCTTAAAGAAAGAAAAAGAGTTTTTGATTTTTATACCACTGCTTTT
>WNGE01004431.1_pt1 | contig 19374 bp, 24 predicted proteins | sample 5400651 | NCBI WGS metagenome assembly WNGE01 (sample SAMN13153370, study PRJNA577476) | soil metagenome | isolation source: 60 cm soil or saprolite under grassland replicate 2 | place: USA:California | collected 2016-06-15
GCTGAACACCAGCCCCCAGGACAGGAAGTACCGCACCGAGCGGATGTCGGAGGTGGCGCGCGACAGGAGCTGCCCGGTCTGGGTCTGGTCGTGCCAGGCGGGCTCGAGCGCGAGCAGGTGGCGGGCGAGCCGGTTGCGCAGATTTCTACTATTACACGTCTAAGCTAAACCCAAAACATCCGGTTTGTCCGAGCACCGGTGATCAGAATCATCGTCCTCGGAGGGGTTGACAGCCGTACCAAGACGGTCGCTGGCGAGCACACGCCATTGCTCACCAGGATCACTGACAACAGGACGGAAGCGCTACGCACCTAATCTAACCGTCGGGCTGGGCCGCTCATCCGTGCCGACGTTCGGTTCAGGCAGCGCCTGCGAGCCAGCGCTGGTAGACGTCGGCAAAGCTGCCGCTGCGCGCGAGCACGTTCAAAAAGCCTGCGCCATCGGCACTCAGCCCCGAGCTGCCGCTCGCGCTCCGGTGTCAGCAACGGGCAAGAAGTAATGGCACGGACCGTCGCCGGGGGCATGCGGAAGTGCGACCAGGTGTGTGCCGGATGCGCCCGAGTTCAAGTGCAGAGCCAGTAGGCTTACCAGTGACGCTCCAACAGCGGCTATGTCGGCGGCGGATCCGTGGAAGGTAGGTACGGAACATCCACGGGCGGGGACGATCTCGTCCCCAATGGCGGGCTCCTGCCAGAACATGTGGAATCGTTCGAGGTGACCGTCGTTGAGCACGACGGTGCCGGCTTGCTCATCGATCGATGCAGGGCCAGCGGCCAGACCAGGCGCCGACACGGTGAGCAGACCAAGAGTCGCCGTTCGCAGGTCGGTCGCGACTTGAGCCAGCAGCGGACGTGCGGCGGCAAGCTGCCTGGCTGCCAGGTCGAGGTACACCCCGACGGCCGTGTTAACGGTCGCGTCGATGATGACGTCACATCCGGGAAGTGGGCCATCGAGCCCGCTGGGTGCTGCGCCCTGGGAGCTCTCCACCACAAGGTCGTCAGAGATCTGTCGGAGCCGTTCGGCGAGCTGCTGCGCCTTGTTCCTTCCGATGTCGTTTTCGACGTAGTTCTGGCGGACAAGGAGCCCACCGTGCACGTCACCAGGGTCACGAAGGACCAGCCGTGCTGTGCCGGCTCTAGCCAGGAACTCGGCGATCCATGAGCCGAGGCCGCCACATCCCCACACCTCGACAACCTTGCCGGCGAACTGTGAGGTCGGCCGGCTCGAGTCTCGTCGGATGTTCACGTCGGATCGCTCATCGGACACGTTGCACCACTCAATCGGGGTGTCGGCAGGGATGCTGCTGGAGTTGATCTGTAGCAATGGTCCGTCACGGGCGGCTACTGCTCGAAGCAGGTCCGCGAACGTGGGAGGCAGACGAGCCGCGATGAGGTGGTGTCCGCTGGCGCCACCCACATGGGGCACGGCGAGGATCACGTACAGAGGCGTCCCGGGAGGGTTACGCGCGGCGGTCTGCGCCAGCACGGCGGCGATATCATCGGGCCTGGGATGACCAGTCGCGGCGATCTGTCGGAACATGCCCGGCAGGGTTGTTCCCGCCCCGTAGGAGAGCGGCGCGTGGAGGACGATGACGAGCGCCACCTCGGTGGCCCCACGGCGCGTATCCCAGTCGATGACGTCGATCCGGTCTGGTGTCCGAGCAGTGAGCGCGGCGCGCAGGAAGGTCTTGCCGTTGGGTTGCAGCGGCTTCCTTACGACGATGGTCGGCGTGCCCGGGGTGCGGTGGAGCACGCCACCGACGGGGTGGAACAGGGCGGTCGCGGCGTCAAATCTGCCGGCTGCGCCGTCGTCGAGCCAGTCCCACAGCCGGGTGAGGAAGCCGAGCATTCCATGCGCTGGATGCCACTCGCGTGCGGGATCGAGGTAGACACAGAGGCGGTGGCCCTGCAGGACGTGCGGTTGGCTCACGAAGCGACTGTGGGTCACCACGGCATCCGGTGGACGGTACGGGAAGCCGGGTGGGATCCAGATGGTTACGTCCTCGTGGTCTGTTGAGAGGGGCAGACCGCTTGGAACGGGGTCCAGGTCCTTGGTGGGGAGACGGATGACGATCCGCAGGATCCGCTCTTTATCGAGGCCGGGCTCGTCGATGATCTCGATGCGTTCGGGGTACTCACCGGCGATGCGGCGAATCTCGTCTCGGGCTTGTCGCTGACCCTCGGTGAGGACCGGTCCCCGCTTCCTTCGTGCCATTCCTTCTTGTCACCCGGCTCGTCCGGGCCGGATCGACGCGGCAGGTGCGACGGGACCGAACCGGCCGCTGGACTGCTTCGCGGGTGGTGCCTTGAATCCGTCCCCGAAGATGTCCTGCCACAGTGCGACGCTCTTATCTTTATCTTCTTCGTGGTAGGCCGTGCTGATGTCGGCTGCGTACTTGTGGATCTTGTCGCGGAAGTTGGCGTAGGTCGTGTCGTCCCATCGATGGTCAAACGTCACACCCGACCCGGACGGGTCGGCGACGGACGGTCTCGTTTGGTTCTGCTGGAGCCACTCGTCGAGGTCGTTGACGATGTGGAGCAGTGTCGTGGGCACGTCGGCGTAGTAGCCGAGGTCGGCGATCGTTCTCCACTGCTCGACCCGCTCACCGATCAGGGTGGTGAGGATCACGGAGCGTGTGCCGCGGAAGGTTCCCTTGTGGTCGCGGAGAAACTTCAGGAGACGGATCACCTTCCGGAGGGTCTTGCCGGTGATCTCGTCTTTGGTCCGCATCCACTGGGTGAACCCGTCCGGGTTGGTGTCCTCCCACTTGTCCTCATCCCGGTTCACGATCACCTGCCGCCCGCCCGGTAGGTGCAGGTAGGGAACGATGTCGACGTGACAGCTGTTGGCGTACGTGAGCCTCACGCACCGGCACTTGCGGTTGCGGGGCATGTCCTTGTACGTGCTGTGACGGCCCAGCGCGGCATAGACCTGCTCGATGTAGCTCTTCGGGCTCGCTGACCACTCTGGATGCTCGTCAAGCAGCAGCAGGAAGTCTGCGTCGAATTCGCCGTCGTCCCTGGGTGGCCTGATGATCGTTTGGTGCGCCCAGGACCCCTGCGGGATCTTGTCTTGAACATACGGCCCGAGAACCAAGTCGTCGGCCAGCGCGGCATAAATGGACTCGACCCGGGAGTCGAGGAGCTCGAGGCTGCTCTTGCTCAAGTTCACCGTGTCGCGAAGCAAGGTGTCGAAGTAGGCGATGAGCTTCACCCTGTGGCCTCCAGGACCGGTTGACAGGCTGATGATCGGCTGTTCTTTGGGTCAGGCATCGATGTTCGTCGTGCTGTAGAGCGGGGTGTAGGTGTCGGCCTGCTGCTTGGTGAACGCCTTCACCGAGGGAGCGGCCTTGCGGCTGACGTCCTCGGCGAGGCCGCGGATACGGCTTCGGTCAATGCGGTCAAGGCGGAACAGTCTGGCTGGGACTACCGGGTCGATACGCAAGACCTGTGTCGGTCCGACCAAGTGTTCCACCGCGTGGAACGACCCGACGCCCTGGCCCCGGAGGATAAGCGGAATCGCCGCCCGAGCCCATTGGCACAGGCCACCTTTATCCAGGCTGCTGGGTAGATCGGTCAGTTCATCGGTTGTACCAAGCGACAGCACATGAATGTTCTCAAGCCCCACCCCGAGCATACTAACGGCCTCGGCAACCCCGACTAAGGACGGATTGTTCGCCCACACGCCGCCATCCACAAGCCGGTGATGCCGAAGGCGAAATGCGGGCAAGAACGTCGGGGCAGCTGTCGTGGCCATAGCAACATCTACCATAAACTCACGCCAGTCCCGCGTCAGCCGCTCATGATGTGGCGTCTTGAACACGTACACGTCATTTCGATCAAGGCTATAGGCGGGGATGACGAGCCTCTTCTTGCTCGCCGCGAGAGTCTGGGTACCGAAAATCACCTCGAGCGACTCCCGGAGGCGGGCTGCTGAGTACCTGGGCGCCCGCAGACGCAGCGCCACACCCCGCCTTTCACCGAAGACGTATGGACCCCGATCGACATAGAAGTCGACAATGTCAGCGGGCCGCAGGCCGGCACCAAGTCCTAGGGCGATCAGCCCACCTGTCGACGTGCCAACGATCAGGTCGAAATGATCGGCAACGGAAATGCTGAGATCGTTCTCCAACTCCGCGAGCACCGCAGCGGAGAAGAGCCCCTTCAGGCCGCCGCCGTCCAGTGACAGGATCTGGAATCGACGTGCGCCACCTGGCTGCTCAACACGATTGCCCGTCGCCGCAGCGCGTCTCCCTGCTGCCGTCATTTCTCCTCCCCGCATCGGACGGGCCAGCGGCGGCGCGCAGCGCTCGAGATCCCAGAAGCTCCCGCAGAGCTAGAACCCCGAACCACTGCCGACATGCCGTCCTCCGCGAACGGGAGGACTCGGCCGACAATAGTGTATCTGCCTGACGCTCTCGAATCACACTGATGTAATTACTTCCCCATGAAGAACTCGGGGTCGAAGTAGCCGCTGAGCTGCGGGAATGCCGATGGGGTCCGGCGTGGTTGTGGTCGAATGACACCGTTGTCGCTGTATTGGAGATCCCGCTGCTTCGCACCACCACCCCGCCGCTTGCCACCTGGGACGACCTGCTGCCCGACCAGGCCAAACGCCTGCCCACCGAGCTCGCCCAGGTCGATGCCTACCTCGACGACGAGCGCTTCCTCGCCCCCTGGTACACCCTGTTCTCCGCGCGGCTTGGCCGCCCCTCGGTCCCGATCCCGATCCTGCTGCGCCTGCTGTACCTCAAGCACCGCTACCAGCTCGGCTACCAGAGCCTCTGCAAGGAGGTCGGCGATTCGCTCTCCTGGCGGCGGTTTTGCCGCATTTCCTTGGACCAGCCGGTGCCGCACCCCACCACCCTGAGCAAGCTGGTGCGACGCGCCGGCCCCGGCGTGATCGACCAGCTCAACACCGCGTTGCTCGGCAAGCTTGTGGGCGACAAGCTGCTGCGCGGCCGCAAGCTGCGGGCCGACACCACGGTCGTCGGCGCGAATGTGGCCTACCCGACCGATGTGGGGCTGCTGGCGCGGGCGGTCGGCAAGCTGGCCGGCACCGCCAAGCGGGTGCAGGCTGCCGGCGGCGCGCCGCGGACCCGGGTCCGGGATCGTCGGCGTGCGGCGCGGCGCCGCGCCCACCAGGTCGCCCGGGCGCTGCGGGCGCGCACCGGGGACGCCAAGCAGCTGGTGTTGGAGGTGACCAGGCAGGTCGCCGCCGTGGCGGAGGCGCAGCTTGCCGACGCCGACCGGATTGTGGTCAACGCCCGCCGGGCTCGGGCGCAAGGCCGGAGCGGGGCCAGGACCGGAGCCGCTGCCGCTGGTCGGCGCATGGCGCTGGTCAACCAGTTGCAGACCACCATCGGGCGGACCCGCCGGCTGCTGGACCAGGCCCGGGTTCGCCTGGCCGGCGGCATGCCCGACGGGGCCACCCGGCTGGTCAGCCTGCACGATCCCGACGCCCGCCCGATCCGCAAGGGCCGCATCGGCCAGCCCGTCGAGTTCGGCTACAAGGCCCAGGTCGCCGACAACCCTCAGGGGATCGTCGTGGACCACACCGTGCTGCTCGGCAACCCCCCGACGCGCCGCTGCTGGTCCCCGCGATCGGGCGGGTCATCCAGCAGACGGGTCGGGTGCCTGGGGCGGTGACCGCCGACCGTGGCTATGGCGAGGCGGGCGTCGAGCGGGACCTGGCCACACTTGGCGTGGCCCAGGTCGCCATCCCCCGCAAAGGGCGCGCCGGCCCGGCCCGCCAGGCGGTCCAGCGGGGGCGGGGGTTTCGTCGGCTGGTGAAGTGGCGCACCGGCTGCGAGGGTCGTATCAGCCAGCTCAAGCACCGCTTCGGCTGGGCCCGCACCCGGCTGGACGGCCTCCAGGGTGCCCAGCTCTGGTGTGGCCTTGGGGTGTTTGCCCACAATCTCGTCAAGGCCGCCGGGCTGCTGGCCGCCAAGCAGCACAAGCCAGCGTGACGACCGCGCGCATGGGCCGATCGCCGATCCTCGACCAAGGCCACTGGGGTGTCACTTCTCACCCGAGGCGTTTTTCATGGGGAAGTAATTAGTAACAACCGTCATCAACGGCGAGCTTCTGACCTATCTACCAGAACCGGGCAAGCGTGTCCGTGCCGATGAACGGTCAGGCGGCACCGGCGAGCCAGCGGCCGTAGAGGTCGGCGAAGCGGCCGCCGCGGGCGATCAGGTCGTCGGGGGAGCCAACCTCGACCACGCGGCCGTCCTCGACGATGGCGATCTGGTCGGCGTCGATGACGGTGGACAGCCGGTGGGCGATGACGATGGTGGTACGGCCCTGGCGCAGGCGGCGCAGAGCCTGCTGCAGGCGCGCCTCGGTGACAACGTCGAGGTTGGAGGTGGCCTCGTCGAGGATGAGCAGGGCGGGGTCGGCGAGCCAGGCGCGGGCGAAGGAGACGAGCTGGCGCTCGCCGGCGGACAGCTTGACGCCGCGCTCGCCGACCTCGGTGTCCAGGCCCTTGGGCAGGGCGTTGATGACTGGCTCTGCGCCGACGGCGCGGACGGCGGCCTCGATCTCTGCACGGGTGGCGTCCGGCCTGCCGAAGCGGATGTTGTCGGCGACGGTTGCCGGTCGAGTACTGTCAAAGCTTGAGAACAGAAATCCCTCCTGGGGGACATAGCCCATGGCTCTGCGGAGGTCGGCAAGGCGGACCTGGCGCAGGTCATGGCCGTCCAGGGTGACCCTGCCGGACAGGGGGTCGTACAAGCGGGCGATCAGCTTGGCCACGGTGGACTTGCCCGCTCCGGTGGGCCCGACCAGGGCAAGGGTGCTGCCCGCGGGCACCAGCAGGTCGACCCCGTGGAGGACCTCCGGCCCGGTGGATGGGACCTCTGGCTCGCCCGTGGCGAGTGACTGCCGCGGGTCGGTCGTGTAGGCGAAGCGGACTCGATCGAGCCTGACCTCGCCGCGCGGCGCCAGCAGGGGGATCGGGTCCGGTGCCTCGCGGACGGTCGGCTGCACCGACAGCACCGCCCCGACCCGCTCGGCTCCGGTGGTGGCGGACTGGAAGGTGTCGTACAGCTCCGAGAGCTGCTGCACCGGGTCGAAGAGGCTGCGAAGGTACAGCAGGAAGGCGGCGAGGGTGCCGATCTCCAGGCCACCGGAGAGCACCTCGCGGCCGCCGACGCCGAGCACCACTACGCTGGCGGCGGCGCCCGCGAACTCCACGCCGGGGAAGAACAGCGAGGCCAGCGCGATGGTGCGCTGGTGGGCCCTGCGCTCGTCGTGGGTTGCCACGCTGAAGCGCTCGGCGGTGGATGCCTCGCGCCGGAACGCCTGGATCGCGCGGACGCCGGCAAGCGCCTCCTGGAGCTGCACGGTGACCACGGTGGCGGCCTCGCGCACCCGCCGCCAGGCCGCTGCGGATTGCCGGCGGAAGCGGGTGGCGGCCAGCGCCAGCAGCGGCGCGACTGTGAGTGTTGCCAGCGCGAGCTGCCAGTCGAGCAGCACCAGGATGATGGCGATGCCGATCAGGGTGATGACGCTGGTGATGAAGGTGACCAGGCCGTCGGTGACTAGGTCGCTCATGGCGTCGATGTCGTTGGTCATTCTGGCCACGACCCTGCCGGTGCGCTCGTGCTCGTAGAAGTCGAGCGACAGCGTCTGCAGGTGGCCGAAGAGCTTGCTGCGCACGGCGTACAGTACCCGCTGGCCGACGGCGGCGACCGTCAGAATCTCGAGCCGCCCGGCGAGCAGCTGCACGCCGGCCAGGAGGATGTAGGCGACCGCCACCCGGTCCAGCACCTCCAGGCGCCGTGGCACCACGCCCTGGTCGATGGCGACCTTGACTAGGTAGGGCATGGCCAGCCCGGCGGCGCTCTGGGTCAGCACCGCCAGGGAGCCGAGCGCGAGCAGGCCGCGGTGGGGACGCACCAGCGGCCACAGCCATGCCCGCGCTTGCCGCCCGGAGCGCTTGGGGCGCTCGGGAGGACGTTCGGGCTGGGCGCCCCTGGAGCGCGCCGCTCGGTCGCGCCGCCTCACGAGGCCACCTCGTCGGCCAGCTCGTCGATGCCGGGCCCGGCGCTGGTCAGCACCGCCCGGTAGCGCGGCTCGCGGTTGACGAGGTCGGCGTGGCGGCCCTGGGCGACCATGCGGCCGCGGTCGAGCAGCACGATCCGGTCGGCGAGCCGCAGGCTCGCGCTGCGGTTGGCGACCAGCAGCACGGTGGCGTCGCCGAGAGCGTCTGACAGCCCTCGCAGGATGGTGGCCTCCGTGGTCACGTCGACGTGGGAGAGGGCGTCGTCCAGGATGAGCACCCGCGGTTCGGCCAGGAGCGCCCGGGCCAGGGCGACCCGCTGGCGCTGGCCGCCGGAGAGGGTGTAGCCCTGTTCGCCGATTACCGTGTCGAGCCCGTCGGGCAGCCCCGTCACCACGTCGAGCGCGGCGGCCGCCTCCAGGGCCTCCAGCACCTGCTCGTCGCTGGCGCCCGGCCGGCCGAACGCCACGTTGTCGCGCAGCGTGGCCGAGAACAGCTGTGGCTCCTGGTGCACGACGGCGACGGCGCCGCGCAGGGACTCCAACGTGAGGTCGTTGACGTCGTGGCCGTCCACCAGCACCCGGCCCGCGCTCGGCTGGTACAGGCGGGGGATGAGCGCGGCCAGGGTGGATTTGCCAGAGCCGGTGCCGCCGACCAGCGCAACGCGCTCGCCCGCTTCGATCTGGAGGCTCACGTCGGCCAGGCTGGGGCGGCCCGACTCGCCGTAGCGGAAGCTGACGTCATCGAAGACGACGCGCGCGCCGCGCCGCCGGGCGGAGGCGGCGCCAGGCCCAGCGCCGAGCGGCCGGCGCGGTGCCGGGGTGGGCAGCGGCCTGGCGCCGGGACGGTCGGCGATCCCCGGTGGCCGGTCGATCACCTCGAACACGCGCTCCGCGCTCGCCGCCGCGCGCTGCGCGAAGCCGAACAGCATGCCGAGCGACTGTAGCGGCCAGACCAGCATGACCAGGTAGGAGTTGAACGCCACCAGCGTGCCGAGGGTGATCTCGCCGTCGATGGTGAGCCGCCCCCCGTACCACAGGATCGCCGCCAGGCTGACCTGGGGCAGAGCGGCGAGCAGGGGAGTGTAGAAGCCACGCAGGCGCGCGGCGCGCAGGTTCTCGTCCAGCAGCGCGCCGGCTTCGCGCTCCAGCTTGGCGCTCTCCTCGGCCTCGCGGCCGAACGCCTTGACGACCCTGACACCGGCGGCGTTCTCCTCGACCACTGTGGTCAGGTTGCCCTCCTGCTGCTGCACCCGCCAGTAGATGCGGTGCAGGCGCCGGTTGAAGCGCAGCGCCCCGTAGACCAGCGGAGGCGCGAGCCCAAGCGCCACCAGCGTGAGCCGCGTCGACAGGGTCCACATCTGGGCCGCCGCGATCCCGAAGGTCAGCAGGTTCAGCACGCTGAACACCAGTCCCCAGGAGAGGAAGTAGCGCACCGAGCGGATATCGGAGGTGGCCCGCGACAGGACCTGGCCAGTCTGGATCTGGTCGTGCCAGGCAGGCTCAAGCGCCAACAGGTGCCGGGTGAGGCCATTGCGCAGGTCGTACTCGACGTCGGTGCCGACCCGGCCGGAGACGTTGCGGCGCAGGCCGCCCAGCAGCCAGCGCAGCAGCGCGAGCGCCAGCAGCAGGCCGATCTCGCGGCCGAGCACCCCGGCCTGGTGTCTGGTCAGCCCCTGGTCGATGATCGTCCTGGTCACCAGCGGGATCATGGTGGTGATGGTCATCATGGCCACGCCCATGGCGAACGCCACCAAGGCCCGCCGCCAGTAGGGGGCGAGCAGCCCCACGACGCGGCGCAGGGTCGCGAGGGCGAGACCGTCCGGGGGCGGAGTGCTCAGGTACTGCGGCAGGGGCCTCCCTCCAGTGGGCTCGCTTGCGTCGTCGCTCTTTCAACGTACCTGGGGCTTGAGACAATCCGCAGCGGGCGAAGCGGGCGCGCTACTCGCGCCCCGCGACGTCTGGGCCGCGACTCAGGCGGGGACGTCTTTGGGACCTCTGCCTGGTAGACTCGCGCCGTGATCGCTGATAGGGCTGCTTCCCTTGCCGGGCGTCTGCTTGAGCCACTTGGGAGCCGATGGCAGCACACACAGAAGGTCGCCGAACGTGCTCGGCGTGTCAGTGTCCTGCTCGATGAGCCGGAGCGCGACCAGCTTCTTGCGGCGGCCTACCTCCATGACATCGGGTACGCGCCGGAGTTGGTCGAGACTGGCGCCCACCAGATCGATGGTGCTCGCTACGTTCGCAGCCTTGGGCATGAACGGCTCGCAGGCTTGGTCGCCCACCACTCATGCGCATCCTACGAGGCCGAGGCGCGAGGGCTAAGGGCCGAGCTTGACGAGTTTCCCAACGAGGATTCTCGGCTGACGAGACTGCTGACCTACTGCGACATGACGACCGGGCCAACCGGAAGCCCGATGACGCTTGATAGACGACTCGCTGAAATCGAGAAGCGCTACGGCCCGGACCACTTCATCCCCTTGGCGCTGAGCCAGGCGAGGCCAACCCTTGAATCGCATGTCGGTTGGGTTGAAGCCAAGCTGCGGAGCAACACGTCGCGCTGAGAGTCCTTTCGTGCCCGAGTTGGGCGGCGCTCTTAGGCCACGACACCAGTCCTTTGAGCAAGGAAGTGCTCGATGCGAAGCCGAATGGATGGGTGCATGTCGAGATCCTGAATCTCATCTGGGGAGAAGAATCCGACCTCGTAGGATTCGTCGCTGACTGTTACCTGACCACCTGTGATTCGGCAGGCGATGCAGACGGTGTACTGCTGGCGGACCATCCCGTCCGGGAAGGCATGAACGTGGTTAGGGTTGGAGTACACGCCGACGATGTACTCCGGTTGCACGTCAAGGCCAGTCTCTTCCTTGGTCTCCCGAATGGCGCATTCCCCGATGCTCTCGCCGATCTCCATTGCTCCGCCGGGAATAGTCCACCGCTCGTTGTCACGTCGGCGGTGCAGAAGAATCCTGCTTCGCTCATCCTGGACGATTGTGCAGGCAGCCGGCACCAGCGTATTCGCCTTCGGTGCGTCTGGGTCGTTGTAGTAGTCAATGCGCCTGCTCATCAGCTCGTCCCTCCGCACGGTCGGTTGTCGGCTCTCTGGCGGCGGATTCCCACACTCGTTCCAGGCTCCGAGCGTAGTTGTCGAAGAGGCCATCTGTTGCGGCGTGTCGAAGATGGTAGACGGGTGACTGATAGGCGTGGTTACCGTAGAGATGAGGATTGACTAGCATCTCGTCGTCGTACCGGTAAATCGAGTTGTACAGAGGCGTGCTGTGATACCGAATGTCAATGCCCTCGATCCCGGTCAGTTGCTCCCGAAAGAGCAAAATGCTCGTCCGTACGCGCGCTATGAAGGTGCCGTCGAATCCTTCCTCCTTATCGAGTTCGGCGACCTGCATGCAATCCGGGTCGCCGAGCAGGATTCGGACCTCGCAGCCGTCTTGGGTCTTCTCTCGCAGGATCTCGGCAAGCCGCGGATGCTGCTCGGGGAAGAATAGTGCCGCGTAGGCGAGTAGGTCGATGCGCTCGGTGGCACGGTCGAGCAGGTTTGCCCAGACCGACAACGGTACGTCGGCGCGATGCGCGTAGGCGGCGAGGATCTCACCGGTCACCGACATGCCGCCGACTGCGCTCACGTTGGCTCCAGGCCATAACTCCTCATCCTTGGCGGCTAGCAACTCCGCCACTGCCCATCGATGCCGGGCGTGTGGCTGGCGACCACCGAGCCACCGTCGGACTGTCTTTGGGTCAACGCCCACCTTCTCGGCCACGGCTTCAGTGTCGATGTGCGCCATGGCCATCGCTCGTCGTAGCTGCTCGTTTGGCTCACCCATGTCGTATCGCTACTCACTCGGCTTCTCATCGGACATCTAAGGCTCTCGGATGGGACATTTCAAGCCCGTCCCCATGCGTCCCCAAACGTCTCTGAAACGTCCCTGGGAGTAGTCGATAGGTCCGGGCGGCATGAGCTATTCATCCTGCTACGAATGATAGAAGGCGCTCCGCCCACTTCGGCGACGCCGTTGATGCGAGGACTCGGATGACCCTCAAACCATGCCGGAACGGCTATCAGCTCCCGCCCCTGATGAACTGCGGCGCTGGCTGCGGCGAGTGGCCTGACTGCCTACCGACGCCATCGCCTGATTCGCTGGCGAAGGTCACTCGGTTCTGCGCCGACGGCGAAGCGGCCGACCAGAACAGCGAGGCAGTGGCGAGCGCATTGAGCCGGCTCTACGAGGCCATTACCCGAGGGCTCGAAGGAAGAGGGCAGTAGTACGACGCCGTGTAGCGCGAATCGTCCGAGCAAGGGTGGCTGCACATGACCGAGAACGATCCGAGCAGCAGTGGTCAGGCCACGGTCTATGTCGATCCCAAGGGGGCCGCAGCGGTCGCCGCCTGGGCCACCAAGGTGCCCGCGCGGGCACCACTGGAGGAACTGGGCGCTGCCCGGCTGGCGGTGGACGCGGCCGACGCGCTGGCGGTGGCGCAGCGGGTCGGTGACGCCCAGGACGTTGCCGAGGCACTGGCGGCCTATGAGCAGGCGAGCCTGGCCTATCACACGATAGCCGGGCAACGTCCTGCGGCTGAGGCTGATGGGGGAGCCGGGTCGTGAGCGGCCAGCTTGAACGTGCCGGTCTGGATGCTGGGCAGGCGGTGGCCACGGCGGCGTCTGCGGTTGAGTTCGCGATCCGGACGGCGGCGATCACCGGTGCCGAGGTGCCGGGTTGGGCCGGGACGGTCGCCGGGCTGCTGGAGGACTGGTCCCAGCAGCTGGATCCGGGTGGGGGGCGGCGGGGCTGGCCGGTGCGGCGAGGACGCCGGGCGTGCTTGCAGCGCCTGTGAGGATAGATGTTCTCGCCGGGGGCTGTGTGCCGGCCACCCCGCTGTCGGCCCACCCGCTGTTGACCTGGCTGCGGCTGCGCTTTGGCGTTCGTCGCTGCCTTGCCTGCGGCCAGGCCGGTAACCGCAGCCTGCAGCCCGCCCATCCCTTGGTCTCGCCCGCGAGGGCGCGGACCTGGCGGTGCACCGACCGGGTCGGCTGTCGCTGGCGCCGCACCATCCGGGAAGGGTACAGGTGACCGAGATGGCCGAGCCGTCGTACGCCACGGTCGCCGAGCTGCTGCGCCAGCTGGCCAGCCGCCCCGACCGCCTGCCCCGCGACGACGGCGACCTGGCCGGGCTCAAGAATGCCTTGGCGGTGGCTGCGCGGGCATGCGAGCAGGTCGACCAGGCCACCCAGGAGCGCGAGTTCGCCGAGCTGGAGCGCGAGGAGGCGCTGCTTGAGGCCGCGCAGCTGTGGTCGCTGCTGGACCAGGCGGCCGAGGTCGTCGACGCGCACATCGCCCGCGACGACGGCGGCGGCTGGGAGACCCTGACGCTGGCGTTCGAGCTGCGCCGGGCCGTGGAGTGCGAGCCGGACGAGGCTGGTGCGCGGTTGCTTGGCGAGCTGCACGCCGCCCGGGTCGCCCTGCGGGCTGCCCTGGCGCTGGCCGGAGCAGTGCGACGCGGCGACAGCACGGCAGCCCGCCAGTGCCTGGCCACCTTTCAGCAGGCCAGCCGCGCCTGGCAGGCGGCAGCCGGCACGAGCCGGGCGGCCGGAGCGGTTGGTGTGGTCGCGGCTGGAGCGTCGCGGTGAGCGCGACGGCAGCGCCGGGCGGCGCCACCGGCGAGCGGACGCTGCTGGAGGCGGCGCTGGCCCGCCTGGACCAGGCCGCGCTGGCGGTCATGGGCAGCCACGCCACCGTTGAGGAGCAGCACCAGATCCTCGGCAACTTGGTCGCCGCGCACAGCCTGCTGTCGGCGCTGTGCCATCTGGACCCGGCCGCGGTCGAGGGGCTGCCCGCCCAGGCGACCCGGCTGGCCAGGCGGGTCAGCCAGCCCACGCCCACCGCGGCCGGGCTCGGGCACGCGACGGCGGGGGTGCCGGCAGGCCGGCTGGCGGAAGTCGGGTCGGCGCCCCCCGCGACCGTGGCGGCGGTGGCCTGATGCGCGCCGCCGACGCCCCGTCCCCGTCTCGGCTGCTGGCCGCGTGGCGGTGCTGGCTGGTGGGGCTGGTGGTCGGCTACGCGGTGCTGATCGTGGTGTTGGCCGCCGTGGTGGTCCCGGCCGTTTGGCAGGGCTCAGGGATCGCCCGCCCGGCCGCGCTGGTCCTGCTCGGCATCTATGGGCTGGAGGGGTGGACGTTGTGGCGCTGGGCCGGGCAGGCCGCCGCGCTGCTGCCGCCCACCCGGCCGGGCCGCTACGTGCTGGTGGCGCTGGTGCAGACGGCGGTGGGTGTGGGCCTTGGCTGGATGGTGGTGGGCCGGTGAGCCGCCGCCAACGGGCAGCCGCCGCGCCGGGGAGCGCGCCCCTGCCACGCCTGGTCGCGCCGGGCCAGCCGGTCAGCGTCGCCGAGCTGCGGGCGGTGCTGGCCGATCCGGGCCTGGGGTTTGCGGCCAAGGGCGTGCTGGCGCTGGTGCTGTCGCGCCCGCCCGGCGCGGTCATCGGCACTGGCGAGCTGTTCGCCACAAGCGCCGACCCCATGGAGGTCATCGAGCGGGCGGTCGCCGAGCTGGTCCAGGCGGGCCTGCTCGCAACGACCCCGCCCGGCCGTGCCGCCGGCCGCGCCGCCGGCGGTGTGGTGTTCGGCCGCGGCCGGCGTGCCCCCAGCAAGGGGGGTGGTTGACCGCCACCTACCGCCCCGAAACGACGGTCTGCATGGGGCCAGAGAACTCCCCTCACCACCACACCACACGCGTGTGGTCCGTGCCCGCCGGGAGGGAGAGCGACCGGACACGACGGGCGCACACCACCACCAGACGACCTCACCACACCACCACCTCGGCGCCTACCACTGCCCACACCGACTTGGGGCCTTGCGAAGTACCCGGCACGCACCGGGCCGGGGAAGGGGAAGCGCAACGCTCCCACACCGGCCGGAGGGGAGCACGACCCCCTTGCTCCCCTCCGGCCCTAAGCACCACCTGAGCATCACCTGCGAGGAGGACGCAATGCACACGCTGCTGACCGGGTTCGCGATCGGGATGCTGAGCCTGACTGGCACCGCCGCGCTGCTGGCGCTGGCCAGGCTGGTACTGGTGCAGGTCCGCGGCCTCACGCGGCTGACCCGGCAGCTCAGCGACCCCACCGACCAGCCGGGCGGGCCGTGGGAGTTCACCGACTGCGCCGCACCACCAGGCTGGCTGCTGGCACCCCAGCAGCACCACCGCGCCCTGGAGCCATGGCAGCAGCCTGGAGCGGTGGCAGCGGTGACCACGCCCGCTTCCGCGTCGTCCAGGGCTGGCTGGTGCCTGGAGCCGGCCGAGCGGGACCCGCGGCCATGACCCGGCGCAACCGCCACCGCACCGGCAACGGCGGCCGCGACCAGGACCTCACGCTGGCGCTGGCCCGCCTGGAGGCGGCGTTCGGCCCGGTCGAGGTCCTCGGGGTCCATCCGAACCCGCGTCCGGCCACCCGGCCACGCCCGCCGGCCGACCCGGCGGACCCGGCAGCAGACCCGGCGCAGGAGGCGGCGCGGGAGGCGGCGCAGGGCGTGCTCGGCCTAGACGACAAGGGGGAGGGGGGTGAGGCGGTCGCCTAGCGCGGTCGACGCGCGGCCAGGGGCTGCGCCTTGGGCCTGCCGGCCGGAGCAGATGGCCGGCGTGAGGAAGCGGCAGGCACCCGGGCCAGCCCACAGCATCACCCGCTGACGACAGCAAGGAACGTCTACACCAACGTCCAAACGATCGTCCACACGAACGTGTCGGCCGGGCCGGAGCGGAGGCGCAAAGCCTTCCCAAGCAACGACCTCCGCCCCGCGCCTGGCCAGCACCAGCACCTGGTACTGGAGGCCAACGATGAACGGGCAAGCAGATGCCATCGTCGACCAGCAGCCATCCTATCCCCCCGCCCCGGTCCCGGCGCCGGTCCCGGTGGTGATCGACCGGCCCACCGACGACCTGGTCGCCTTCGTCGCCGCATGCGAACAGCTCCGCCGCCGCGTCCAGGCCGACGAGCAGGCCGAACTCGACCGGGCCTGCGCCCAGCTCGCCGCCCAGCTCGCCCGGCAGGGCCGCCGGCTGGCCCGCGGGCCGCTGGTGGAAGCGGCCCGCTGGCAGCTGGTCTGGGCACGGCGCCGCGCCGCCGACGCCGAGCTTCGCAGCATGGCCGCGAGCCGGCGCTGGCGCTGCTGCTGGACGACGACGCGACCAGCTACACGCGCCACTCCCCACAGGTGCTGGCCGACCGCGAGCAGGCGTGCCGCCAGCAGGCCGTCCTGGTCGACGAGCAGACCCAGGCCACCGGGCAGCTCGCCCGCCTGCGCGGCCTGCGCGGCCTGCTGGCCCACCGCCGGGTCCGCCAGCTCAACCGCGAGCTGGGCGAGCTGGACCGCCAGCTCGGCCAGGTCCAGGACCAGCTCGCCGGCCAGCAGGCGCTGCTGGACGCCATCGACACCCGCGAGGCCGACCGTGCCGCGTGGCTGGCACCGCACCGCCCGGTGCTGGAGGTGGGCGCGGCGGCGGTGGTGGTGCTGCACCGGCGGCGGCTGGCGCTGGCCAACCCGCCCGGCTGCCCCCGCCCGCTCAGCACCGTCGACCTGGACCACCCCATGGGCCACGACCCCCTCGACCCGTCGGCCCCTGGCGGCCCCACCACCAACGTCAACGTGCCCGAGATGCTGAAGATGTGGCACGTCCTCGCCCCGTCGGCCCCTGGCGGCCCCACCAGCAGCGGCGGCGGCACGCCCACCGGCACCGGCGACGGTGGGACAAGCCCCACCACCACCAACGGCGGCACGCCCGCAGCTCCGCCAGCCACGGCCCTGTCCCCGCCCGCGACGCCCACCGTCCCCGCCCTGGTCCCCGGCCCCGCTGCCACGGTCACCGCGGCGCCGGGGTCGGGATCGGGGCGGCCGGCCGGCCCGGCCGCGCCCGCCGGCCCGGGGTAGCCGGCCCGGCCGGGGAGCCGCCCCCATCCCCCCATCCCCCCTGGTTCGAGGTCACCTGATGCCAGCCACCCGCACCCCCGCCACCACCACCCGCCTGGCGGCCGCTGAGGCGGCCGTGCTGCTGGGCGCCAGCCAGGTCGCCCGGTGGCTCAAGGTCACCCCGCAGACCGTCGCCGCCTGGACGCGGGAGGGTATCCTGCCCTGCCACCATCCCGACGGGGGCCGCTGGCGCCGGTTTGTGGCCGGCGAGGTCGCCCAGGCGCTCGCCACCAGGCTGGGCCGGCCCGTCCCGCCGCTGCCCGCCACGCTCCTGCCACGACGCCCCACCCCCACCCCTGCGGCTGCGGGCCTGGCCGGCCCAGCCGCTGTCGAGTTTGTGGCCGAGGTCGGCATTCCCAACGTCGCCGCCCAAGCCCTCGACGGCGACGCCGACGACCCGGATCGGCGGCATGCCAACCGCACCCCCCTCGCCAGCCTCCCGCTCGCCCGCTTCGTCCAGGTGCAGCGGTTCTGGGGCGCCTGCGACCCGGCCACCGCCGAGCTGTTTTTCGGCCAGGACCGCGAACGCGGCCAGCAGACCCGCACCCGCCAGGCCGCCGCCAAGGCGATCTGCGTGCTGTGCCCGATCCTTGGCCAGTGCCGCCAGGTCGCCCACGCCGACCCCTCCCTGGTCGGCATCTGGGGCGGCGAGACGACCAAGGAGCGCCGCGCCGCCCGCCGCACCCACGCCCATGTGGACGTCCCGCCCGGCAACTCCGCCGGCCGCCAGCTGGTCCAGCAGGCCCTGCAGCGCGCCCGCCACCAGGGCCTGAACGGCGCCGCCGGCTGGCTGGGCGTGCCCCCCGCCACGCTGCGGCGGGTGCTGGTGCTGCACGGCCTGCCCCTGCCCGCCGAGACGACCAGCTGGGCGCTGCCGCCCATCCCCGCCACCGGGGAGCCCGACGGTGGCTAGCCGCCGCGGGCCGCTCCCCGCCTCCTCCGCCGAGCCGGCCAGCGGCGCCGGCGCCGACGCCGGCCCCCCCGCGCCCGCCGTCACCGACGACCCCACCCGCGACCAGGCGGCCACGCTGTCGCTGCGGGGGGTGCGGGCGCTTGCCGCCCGGCTGCTCGGCCCCCCCGCTGCTACCGCTACCTGGACGCCGACCGGCCCAGGCACCGCCACCGCCGAACTCGGCGGGCGCCGGCTGCTGGTCGCCGACCAGACCGACCCGTACGGCTGCTTCGACACCCTCACCCTGTTCCAGCTCCTCGCCTGCCCCGCCTGCGGCGACCAGCACCCCACCCCCATCCCCAGCCCGGCCGCACCCGGCGGGAGCGCTGGCGTGCCGCCCGGGCCGGGCCGGTCAGGGTCCATCCAGTGCCCCAGCCGGGGCCCGGCGCGGGGGCGCTAACCCCACCCGCCCCCCGAGGGCGCGCCCCCGTCCGCCAACCCCTCCACAGACAGAAGAAAGACAGAAGAAAGAAAGGAGGTGCACCCATGAGCACCACCACCACGCCGACCACCGGCCAGCCCGCCGAACCGCCACCGGGGCGCCTGACCGGCAGCCCCGCCCAGGGCCTCGACGAGCGGCACGCCGCCGAGCCCGCCAGCCCCGACGCCGACCGCGCCGACCGGCAGGCCCAAGCGGTCGCGCTCCAGCTCGCCGTGGCGGGCTGGGCGGTCACCCGCTCACGCCAGCCCGCCAGCCACCACCCGCCCGAGCCGGCCGGGCTGTGCGAGCCGGCCGGACTGGCCCGCCGGCCCCAGCCGCCCACCGCCCACCCCACCCGATGACCCCACGCCTCACGCCCCGCGCACCCGAGCACCGCACCCAACGGCAAGCAAGGAGCACCCGCCCGTGAGCACCAACATCCACCACCCCGACGCCGACGACGACCAGGATCGCGCTGTCGACGTAGCGCCCTTGCCCATCCACAACGACCACGCCGGTCTGGACACCGGTCTGGACGCCGGTCTGGGCACCGGTCCGGCCGTCACCCCCGACGCCGACGACGACCTCGGCCAGCCCATCCCCGTCGAGCTCGCCGACCCCAACGGCCACCCCAGCCACGACCGAGCTGGCGACCAGCACCGCGACCGGCTGCGGCTCACCACCCGCGCCCGCCGCCGCCGCCCCAGCCTGTGGCTGGCCACCTACACCACCGCCTGTCTGGGCAGCCTGTGGCTGCTCGGCCTGGCCCTGGTGCACGCCAACGTCCTGATCATGCTGCTGATGACCGGCGCGCTGTTTTGGCTTGGGCCCACCACCGGCCGCCTGGCCCGCCGGCTCGACCGGCGCAACACCGGCCAGTGGGCGCTGTGGCTGCCGCGCCCACAGCGCCTGGCCGCCGCCCTGCTCGCCCTGCTGTACCTGTACCTGGCCATCGACTGGCTGGCGTGGACCCTGCACCACTAGCCCACCCGCGGTGGGGGAGCCGGCCCGGTCCTAACCGGTCCTA
>WNGE01003382.1_pt1 | contig 19373 bp, 13 predicted proteins | sample 5400651 | NCBI WGS metagenome assembly WNGE01 (sample SAMN13153370, study PRJNA577476) | soil metagenome | isolation source: 60 cm soil or saprolite under grassland replicate 2 | place: USA:California | collected 2016-06-15
CAGATATTCGGCGACGGCATGGTCGAGATTGTCGTCGTCGCCAGGGGTCGGGTTAGCGCCGTTGCCAGGACGGCCGCGGTCATCAGGGCTTCCGTCGGCAAGAGCGCGGTTGCCGCCGCCGTCGGCAGGGCTTCTGTCGGAAAGAAGGTTGCCGTCGGCGACAGGCTTCGCTTCCTTCCCGTTCTTGTCATCGGGCGGTGGTCTCACACACACCCCGCTGTGTGTGTTCTCTTCCTTGTTCTCTTCCCTGTTAGATTCCCTGTTATATGGACCGGAAGGGTAGTCTTCCGCCCTGGGTGGAAGTAGGGCTTCCGCCCTGGGTGGAAGTGGGACTTCCGCCCTGGGTGGAAGTGGGACTTCCGCCCTGGGTGGAAGTGGGACTTCCGCCCTGGACTGCCATTCCTCGGCCGACACCCGGTCCCAGTTCCACTCGTAGCAAGTGTTCCTTCTGGGATGTCGGACCTGCCGCATCCACCGCGCTTCCAGCGATACGATTCCATAACGCACCGTCCGCTCGGTGCGGCCCATCTCGTGTGCGATGAGTTCCTGATTCGGATTGCACTGTCCGGTCTTGCTGTTGCAGTGAAGCAGCAGCAGGACGGCCGCGAGATGGATGCCGGTGCGGTCAAGGTCACGATCCGCGCAGATGTCGAGCAATAAGCCGTGGCGCCGCCCGATGTCGAATTCGGCGGTTCTCCGTCATTAGGTTGATTGGTCATGAAAAAACCGAGCAACCGGCTGCGACCGTGATGCTCGGAACAAACCTGGTGATTGATTGGAAGGTGATTCAGGCACAGGATAAATAACACTGAAGGCGTCCTTTGGCGGGGGCGTTTTCAAATCTCCGTCAGGCGCCCGGTCGCAAGCCGGGTGCCTTTCACTTTGTTCAGGCCGGTCGTCGCGGCGCGAGCATCTCTTCGACGTTCCTCACGTCAATCATCCACCGCTTCCCGATTTTAGCTCCCGGCAGATCGCCGTTGCGCAATGAGTCGCGGACCCGGCGGCCGTTCAGTCCGTTCTCTCGTGCCCAGGCCTCGGCGTTAGCGAAGCGTTGACCACCCACATGTCGAAAATCACGTGCCTGCAGCATTCTGGTCTCTCCTACAGTTCGAACGACACCACCTATTTAGCGGCGGCTTCAGACACCTTCCGGCGCCCACCGACTATTTAGTTCCGCAGATGTTACCACCAAACTAAGTCACGGTAAGGCTGACAGAAATACAGAAGAATGGTCGAAATCGGCTTCGCAACGGCGCTCCGGCACCCATGCAAGACCGGGTCGGTGCCACCAGTCGCGGCGCCGTGGGTTCACCGCCCCACCACCTGGACATCCTGGGCTCCGAAGCGTCCTAAATCTTATCATGCCAGCACGACGCCCCCGAGAATTTGGATACTTTGCGGTCGAAGACTGCACCCGCATCGCTGTGCAGCCACTGTTCCGACAGGCAGCCACGCCGGCCAATCTCGCCGCCATCCGGGCCGGTCAAGACGTGGACGTTGACGGCAGGCTTTCCGATCATCGCCTGGAATATCGTCTTCACCTAAGCCCTAATGGCGAATCCTGGCTGCATATCGGCAGGCCCGGCACCAGTGCGGGCTTCTATCTTGAATTCCAAAACATCAGCCGCCCCGTGCGTAGGAACGGCAGGTTTGTGCGGCCCAATCTCCTGCATCGGGTCATCGAACCGCGGAAATTGATCGGCATGCGCTGCTTCATTCGCGGTCTCGACAACCGCCGCTATGCCGATTTGTTCGTCACGCCTGAGGGCACGGTGGGGTGCCGCCGAGATTTGAATCTGACCTATCGCTCCCGGCAGGTCGGGAAGCGGAAACGGCGGGAGCAGCGACGGCTCGAACTCATCCGCATTGCGATGCCGCTCGCGAGCGAACAATACGTGACGGACTTTGCGCGATCGCACCCCGCATGGTGGCCCGAGGAGCAGCACCACCTTCGACCGAAAGGTCTGCGCCGGAAGGTCTGGGCCAAGCTCGTGGATGAGCTTCGCTTCCGGCCGGCCCTGCCCGTGCCGGCGCGCGCCAAGGCGGCCGCGGCACCGGCCGTGCCAGCGCCGCCTGCCCCACCGTCCGCACCTGCCACCTCACCACAATCATTACCGCGGGCGCTGACTGCGGAGAAGCCGCACTATATGGCTGACCCGCTGGACGAAATCCGCCAAATTTTCCCCGATGTGTTGAAATATCGGCTCTGAGGCCTTCGCCGGCGGCATCGCGCTCTCTCGTTTTGCGCTCTCGAGCGCACATCGTGGAGCAGCTCATCCGGTTCATCCTGCCCCGCGTGGAGCATATCGATTCGTGGTGCCTTCACCCGAAATCGCTCACGAAAAGCGCGTGGGCCGCCATCGTGGAAGACCGCCCGGCTCCGGCAAACGCTTCCCGAGCGCGTGCCGGGCGTTCATCGCGGCAGTCCCCGAGTCCGCCGTGGCGCGTGGGACAGGGCGGGAACTCCCGTGCCTGAACCATCGAGCCCCCATCATGGCATCCTGCGGTGGCTCGCGGGTGCCCTGCCCGAAATAATGGCGTTTACCGCCGGCCCGCCTGGTCCTCTCGCGCCGTGCGCGCGGTTTCCTGGTCAATCGGGATGGGTATTTCGGCGACTAATGGTCGCCGCCGTCGCCTCAGCAGCCAAATCACGTCCTGGCGATGGCCGCCGCGCCGGCCGCCAGCAGCCAGTAGACCAAAGCCACAGCCCGCCCAGCGAGCACGCCGGCGAGCGCAGCCGGCCCCTGCTCGCTCGGGCCAGCCGCCAAGGCGACCACGCCGAGCCGAGGCGGACTGAGTCAAGAACGGAAATCCCCTGGCTGAAACCGTGGCAGAATCAGTGAATATTGGCCATTCGCCCCGAAAAAACCAATGATTACAGGCGATAGGAGCAGATCGCCTTGCCGCCGTCCTCGACCAGGTAGAGCAGACGCTCGCGGGTATCGATGATGATGGTGCCGGGCTTCTCGTCGCCGGAATATTCGACGATCTGCCGGTTGAAGCGCGGGTCGGGTGCGCGCCGTGACCATTCGGAGCGCTCGGCAGGCTCGCCGCGCGCCTGCTGCCAGCCGGGCGCCGCCTGCTCGTAGCCTGCCGGATCGCTCGGCGCGGCACGCACGCCGCGCCCGCCGCCGAACAGGAACTCGAGGAAGCCGTCGCCGAGATTTCTCTCGCGCTGCGGATTCTGGCGAAGCTCGGCGGTCTGCCAGCCGGCGCGAGGAGTTGACCCATCGACGGGAAACGACTGCGGACCGGCCAGTGCCGGATCCGCGCCAAGAACGCTCAGGGCGAGCGCGGACATGACAAGACGTTGCATCGACCTACTCGTGGCTGGTTCGTCGGATCGGATGCCGAGGAACATCCTTGCGGTCGAATACAAGGCCGAAACCGCGACCGTTTGGTAAACAGATTACGCGGCACCGTTCTTCGCATTGCGGCGCCGGCGTTTTCCTCGCATTAGGGTTTCTTTTTGGTGACGCGGAATGGTTAACAGGAATCCGAAACGGGGCCGAGCCGCCACTGACACTGACTACTGATTTCTGATTTCCGGCCTGCGCAGCACGATGAAGCAAATCAACGCGATCAAGGTCAGGCCCGCCGCGAGCAGCAGCGCCAGCGGATCGGAGCCATGTTCGATCACGAACGCGAGCACCAGGGGCGCGACGCCCTGCATCAGCAGCGAAGGGCCGGCGATGCGACCGATCAGCCGCCCGTAACCGACGGCGCCGAATAGGGCGAGCGGCACGGTGCCGCGCGCGATCGTCATCAAGCCATTGGAGGCGCCGAACAGAATCGCGAACGCCGCCGCCGCCGGGATGGAGAATCCGAACAGCGCGAGCAGCGCGAAAGCGACGACCAGCACGCTCAGTGCAAAACGCACGACCCATAACGGATGCACGTTTCGGGCGAACGCAAACTCGCAGATGCGCGCCGTGACCTGGGCGGGTCCGAACAGCGCCCCGATCACGACCACGGTTCCCGGGTCGATGCCGTGGCGGGAGAAGACCGCAAGCAGATGGGCGGAGAGCCCGGAGGGAACGAACGCGTAGGCCGCAAACGCCGCGGCGACCAGTACGAAGGCTCGGCTCCGGGCCGGGAACAGCGCGGGCGCCGGCTCTGCGGGCCCGACGAGCCGCGTTTCGGGTTCGGCCCGGCGGCGCGGCAGGGCGAGCCAGTGCAGCGGCGCCGCGATCCCGGCCAGCAGCGCCGCATAGAAGAGATACGTGCCGCGCCAGCCGAGCGCATCGAGCAGGGCTTGGGTCGCGGGCCAGCTCACGGTCGAGGCGAAGCCGCCGGCGAGCGTCAACGCCGTGATCGGTTGGCGCGCGCGCGCGCCGAAAATGCGGCCGAGCGTGGCGAAAGCCGGATCATACAGCGAGGCCGCCATCGCCGCGCCCAGCACCACCCAGACGGCGAAATACGACAACGGGTCGGCCGCGTAGGCCAGCCCCAGCAATCCGAGCGCACCGAGCAGCGAGCCCACCGGCATCACGCGATGCCCGCCGTAGAGGTCGATCAGGATGCCGACGTAGCGCGCGACGAAGCCGGCCACGAGCAGGCCCGCCGAAAATCCGGCCATCGCCAAGGTCGCCGTGAAGCCGCGATCCGCCGCAAGCCGCGGCAGCATCAGGACCGGGGTGTAGAACAGCGTTCCCCAGGCCAGGATCTGCGTCACGCCCAGCACCGCGACGGCGCGCCAGGGGCCGGCGAGAAAGACGCGGAGTTGCTTCATAGCGACGCGCCGCTCGCTCCGGTTATCTCCCCCTTGACGAACGGGTATCAATCCAGGTCGATCTCGCCGTCGATCTGGAGCAAGAGCTCGATGCCCCCGACGTGCAGCCGCATGGTGGCGGGAAGCTTCTGATTGGGCTTGAGCGTGCCGCGCTCCGCCGCGTCGCGTACCGCCTTCTCGATCTCCCGCTGCGAGGTGACGCCGACCTTCTTGAGAAATTTCCGCACGCTCGAATTCAAGGCGTCTTCGTTCATGATCGTCTCTCCGTTGGTTCCGTTCCTCGCAACATCGCCAGGACCTGCAGGATTGTTCTCTCCTGGGCATGCAGCCGCGCGCATTCCCGTGTCGGGCGTCGGCGAGGCATCATGCCGGCAAGCGCTTGACCAGCACATTGGCGCTCGCCGGGCACAGCGCGGCGAACTCCCGCGTCTCCCGGATCTTCGGCGGCACCACCGCGCGATCGCATTTGGCGTAGCCGAGCCGATCGAAGAAGCCCGAGGCCGCCTCGGTAAGAAGCCACACCGCGCGGCAGCCGTGCAGCGCCGCCTCGTTCTCCAGCTGCGCGACCACGGCGGCGCCGAGGCCCCGGCTGCGCAGCGGCGGCAAGATCACCAGCGAACGCAACAGGGCATCCTCGCCGTGGATCTCGAGGCCGCCGAAGCCGACCGGCATCGAATCGGTGGTCTCGAAACGCCAGAACAGCGGCCCGGGCGCGTCGAGATCCTCGACCGGCAGGCTCGCCTTGGCGAGCGCCTTCGACAAAGCGCCGCGCTCGCCGAGCTTCAGGGGACGCGCGAACAGCCGCGGCGGTTTCGATGGCGCCATCATCGAGGATTCCGTCGGCCGCTCCGGAACCTGGTTCACGCACGCGCGCCGCAGCGCACGTAAACCCCGGTGCCGTACCGGCTCGCGACCTCCGGATCCATCCAGCGCAGCACCAGGACGCGGCCGTCGAAGGTGACGACCTCGCGATCCTGCTGGATCGCCGGGGGACCCTCGGGACCCACATAGGTCTTGCCTCCCGGCGCGCCCTTCAGGCGCAGCTCGCTCGCCTTGGCGTCATCGGCCAGATGCATCATCACCCCGCCGGTCGGACCGCGGTTGATCACATACGGCTTGTTGCATTGGGCCTTGGCGGCGGTCTCGGTGCGGAGCCGGTCGCCTTCCTTGTGATAGGAGGCAAAGCCCCAGCGCCCGACGATCTCCTCCGGCTGGAACGCCGGCGGCAGCGTCGGCACGACGGCGGCCGCCTCCGGCGGCGGCGGGGGCGCCTCCCGCTCGAAGGGATTCTGGAACGACGTACAGCCGGCAAGCGCGAGCACGCCGATCAGCGCCGCCGCACGGCGATGCGGAAAAAACTCGAGCATGACAGCAAGCCCTCCCCCGATCCTGACGACGTGCCGTGACGCGACTTTGCTGGGCTACGGCGTTCCGCGCAAGCCGGAATGTCCCGAACCGGCAGGCGATCGCATTTTACTCTCAGCGAGCCGTTAAATCGCTCCCCCTCGAAGAATGAGGATTTGGGTGGGAATCGGCGTCCCTTCCCGACCGCCGATCGCGGCCGCGTCGGCCGAAACTATGCGGTCCCGACGCCGTGCTCCGAACCGGCGAGCGCCGCCGCCGGAGGATACAGCGGCTCCGCCGCAACCGGCTCGGTCCGCGCCAATCTGAGCGAGCCGTTGCCGGGAGCGACGAACAGGTGCTGCAGCACCTGGCGCTCGATCGGCTTCTGCAGGATCGGAACATGGGCGAATCGCCCGTCGATGCTCTCCGCGCCGTAGCCGGTGACGAACACGAAAGGCACGCCCCGGGCGGCCAGCGTGTCGGCGACCGGGTAGATCAGCTCCCCGCCGAGATTGACGTCGAGGATTGCCGCGTCGACGCCGCCGTCTCGCGCCGCCGCGACCGCCTCGGCCGGCGTGCAGAACGGGCCCGCCACCGACAGTCCGAGCTCCAGCAGGATGTCGCGCATCATCATGGCGACGAGCGCTTCGTCTTCGACCAGCAGCACGCGTCCGGCCAGGACTTTGGCGGGCATCACGGGATCCTTCTCGACGGCCGCACGCGCGTCGCCGGCGGCATGCAACGCCGGCGCATTTCCGGCCGCGCGGGCAAGCGACAGGACACAACGCAGGCCTTCCGGACGCCAGTCGAATTCGGCGCTGCCGCCGAGCTGACGCTCGATGCTGGCGCCGATCACCCGGGTGCCATAGCCCTCGACACACGGCGGCTCGACCAAAGGTCCGCCGGTCTCGATCCAGTGCAGCACCAGATCATTGGGCTCGAGATCCCAGGTCAGCCTCACCTTGCCGGTGGCGGTGGACAGCGCCCCGTATTTGGCGGCATTAGTGGCGAGCTCGTGCAAAGCCAGCGCCAGCGCCTGGGCCGTGGCGGGCTGCAGCACCACGTCGGGCCCTGCCGCCGAGACGCTTTCGACCTCGCCAGTCCCGTAGGGCGCAAGCTCCTCCTCCACCAGCTTGCGCAGATCCGCGCCCTCCCAGCGCGAGCGCGACAGCAGCATGTGCGCGCACGATAGCGCGCGGATGCGGCCCTCCACGGCAATTACGTAGTCCTCGATGCTGCCCGCGCGCGTGAGCCGTACGATCGATTGCACCACCGCCAGCGCGTTGCGCGCGCGGTGGTCGACTTCGCGCGCCAGCAGCACCTGGCGCTCCTCCGCGAGCTTGCGGTCGGTGATGTCGACCGTCACGCCGCTGACGCGAACGACGCGCTTGGCCGCGTCGAGGGTGGCGGCCGCGGTGCCGATGCACCAGCGCAGCTCCCCATTGGGACGGCGCACGCGGAACTCGGTCTGGTAGGATTGCGCGTCCGCGGAAATGCGCCGCAGCGCCTGTTCCAGGCGCTCCAGGTCCTCGCGGTGAACGAGCGCGCGAACGTTCTCGGGCGTGACCGCGAACGTCGGCGGATCGACGCCGAAGATGCGGCACTGGCCCTCGTCCCACACGCATTCGCCGCGCACCATGTCCCAATCCCACGATCCCATCTGGCCGGCGGCGAGCGCCAGCGTGCGGCGCCGCTCGCTCTCGACGAGACGCGTGGTGGAGGCTTCCAGCGCCGACGTGCGGTCGGCGACCCGCCGCTCCAGCTCCTGATTGAGCTGCTCGAGCTGCCGGGTCTTGCGATAGAGCTCGGCGAACACCTTGACCTTGGCGCGCAGCACGTCGGGGATGACCGGGACCGGAACGTAGTCCACGGCACCCATCGCGTAGCCGCGCAGGCGGTCCATGTCGGTGAGATGCACGGCCGAGATGAAGATGATCGCCGTCTTCTGAAACCGCGGATGCTCGCGGATCATGGCGGCGAGCTGAAAGCCGTCGAGCTCCGGCATGCACACATCGACCAGCACGATGGCGATCTCGCGCTTGAGCAGCTGCTCGAGCGCCTCGCGGGCGGAGCTCGCCTTGATGAGGTTCTCGCCAAGCTCCTGGAGCATCACTTCGTAGCTCAGGAGCTTGGCCGGCTGGTCGTCCACCAGCAGGATGTTGACTTCATCCTTCATCGGGTTCCTCGATTTAGCGATGGAGCCACATCCGCAGCGCGGAGAGCAGCTGTTCGGTGTTGACCGGCTTGGCGAGATAATCGGAAGCACCCGCTTCCAGGCATTTCTCGCGGTCGCCCTTCATGGCCTTCGCGGTGAGCGCCACGATGGGCAAACGGCGCAGCGCCGGCTTGGCGCGGATCGCCTCGATGGTCTGATAACCGTCCATTTCCGGCATCATGATGTCCATCAGCACGATGGCCAAGTCGGGGGTCGAGTCGATCAGCTCGATCGCCTCGCTGCCGGTCGTCGCCGTGAGCACCCGCATGCCGCGCCGCTCCAGCACGCTCGACAGCGCGAAGATGTTGCGGGCATCGTCGTCGACCAGCAGCACGGTGCGACCGACCAGATCCTCGTCGGAGCTGTTGAGCCGCTCCAGCATGCGCTGCTTCTCCGCCGGCAGGTCGGTCACGACCCGGTGCAGGAACAGCGCGGTCTCGTCGAGCAGGCGCTCGGGGGATTCCACGCCCTTGACCACGATGCTGCGCGCCATCGTGTGCAGCTGCGCGTCCTCCTCGGCGGAGAGTTCCCGGCCGGTGAATACCACGACCGGAACGTCGGACAGCTCGGCGTCGTTGCGAATCTGCTCCAGCACTTCGAAGCCGGACATGTCCGGCAGCCGCAGGTCGAGCACGACGCAATCGCTCGGCTGTTGTTTGAGCGCCGTGAGAGCCGCGGCGCCGGTGCCGGCGGTCACGATCTCGATGTCGTCGTGACCGAGCAGCTCGGCGATGCTCAGCTGCTCGTCGGGATTGTCCTCCACCACCAGCAGGCGCTTGCGCCGCCGGGCGGTGTATTCCTTGATCCGCGACAGCGCGTCTTCCAGGCCTTCGGTGGTGGCCGGCTTGGTGACGAACGCGAAGGCGCCGCGGGCGAGCCCGTGCTGGCGATCCTCGTCGAGCGTGATGATCTGCACCGGGATGTGCCGGGTCAGCGGATTCTGCTTGAGCTGGCTGAGCACCGTCCAGCCGAGCATGTCGGGCAGGAACACGTCGAGCGAGACCGCGCTCGGCTGGTATTGCCGCGCGAGGTCCAGCGCGTCGGCGCCGCGCATCGCCACCAGCACCTTGAAGCCCTTGTCGCGCGCCAGATCCACAATCACCCGCGCATAATGCGGGTCGTCCTCGACGATGAGCAGGATGGCGTCGCCCGGCTCGATCTCCAGACGATCGTCGGGGATCAGCTCGACCGGGCGGTCGGGCACGATCTGCAACGCGACCGACGGGAAGGCTTGGCCGCCGCCCGGCAGCATCCGCACCGGGTTCGAGGCGCCGGCGTATTTGATCGGCAGATAGAGCGTGAACGCGCTGCCGACGCCCGGCGAGCTGCGCAGATGGACCTCGCCGCCCAAAAGATTGGCGAGTTCGCGACAGATCGCGAGGCCGAGGCCGGTGCCGCCGTACTTGCGGCTGGTCGAGGCGTCGGCCTGCTGGAACGCCTCGAAGATGATCTTCTGCTTCTCCAGCGGGATGCCGATGCCGGTATCGGAGACTTCGAAGGCGACGATGGTCTGCGATTGGTTGAGCACCGGATGCTCGGCGCTCCAGCCGCCGAGCGCGGCCGAGACGTTGAGCCGCACGCCGCCGTGCTCGGTGAACTTGAAGGCGTTCGACAGCAGATTCTTGAGCACCTGCTGCAGGCGCTTGGAATCGGTGACGATGCTGCGCCCGAGATGCGGATCGATCATCACGTCGAACGAGAGCTGACGATTTTCCGCCTCGTGCCGGAACGGACGCGCCACCATGTCCACCAGATTCGAGAAGAAGATCTCCTCGGCATCGACCGTCACGGTTCCGGACTCGATCTTCGACAGGTCGAGAATGTCGCTGATCAGGTTCAGCAGGTCGGTGCCGGCGCCGTGGATGGTGCGCGCGAACTCGACCTGCTTGGGCGTGAGGTTGGCATCCGGGTTGTCCATCAGCTGCTGGCCCAGGATCAGGATGCTGTTGAGCGGCGTGCGCAGCTCGTGCGACATGTTGGCGAGGAATTCCGACTTGTATTTCGAGGTGAGCGCCAGCTCGGTGGCCTTCTCCTCGAGCGCCCGGCGGGCCTGCTCGATCTCCTGGTTCTTGCGCTCGACCTCGACGTTGCGCTCGGCGAGCTGCTGCGCCTTCTGCTCGAGCTGCTCGTTGGTCTGCTGCAGCTCGCGCTGCTGCGCCTGCAGCTCGCCGGCGAGCTGCTGGGACTGCTTGAGCAGCCCCTCGGTCTGCATGCTCGCCTCGATCGAGTTGAGCACGATGCCGATGCTGGCGGTGAGCTGCTCGAGGAACGTGGTCTGCAGGGTCGTGAACGCCGTGACCGACGCGAGCTCGATCACCGCCTTGACCTGGTTCTCGAACAGCACCGGCAGCACGATGACGTTGCGCGGAGCCACCTTGAACAGCGCCGAGCCGATCGTCACGGCATCGCTCGGCATTTCTGTGACGAGAATGCGGCGCTTGTCCGCGGCACATTGTCCGATCAGCCCCTCGCCGATCTGGATGCGCTGCGCGTGGCCGTTCATGCCGCCGTCCGCATAGGCCGAGAGCAGCTTCAAGCTCGGTCCCTCTTCGCCCTCCATCTGGTAGATCACGCCGAGCTGGGCGTTGACCAGCGGGGTTAGCTCGGTGAGCAGCATCTGGCCGACGGTCGTGAGATCGCGCTGGCCCTGCAGCATGTTGGTGAACTTGGCGAGGTTGGTTTTGAGCCAGTCCTGTTCGGTGTTGCGGTCCGTGGTGAGCCGCAAGTTGTCGATCATCGTGTTGATGTTGTCCTTGAGCTCGGCGACTTCGCCGCGGGCGTCGACCTGAATCGATCGGGTCAGATCGCCCTTGGTGACCGCGGTCGCGACCTCGGCGATCGCGCGCACCTGCGTGGTGAGATTGGCCGCCAGCAGGTTGACGTTTCCGGTCAGGTCCTTCCAGGTGCCGGCGGCGCCGGGCACGTTGGCCTGGCCGCCGAGCCGGCCTTCGACGCCGACCTCGCGCGCCACCGTCGTGACCTGGTCGGCGAAGGTAGCCAGCGTGTCCGTCATGTTGTTGATGGTCTCGGCGAGCGCCGCCACCTCGCCCTTGGACTTGACCGCGAGATTCTGCTTGAGGTCGCCGTTGGCGACCGCGGTCACCACCTTGACGATGCCGCGCACCTGCTCGGTGAGATTGGCGGCCATGACGTTGACGGTGTCGGTCAGATCCTTCCAGGTGCCGGCGACGCCGGAGACCTGAGCCTGGCCGCCGAGCTTGCCTTCGGTGCCGACCTCGCGCGCGACGCGGGTGACCTCGGACGCGAAGGCGTTGAGCTGGTCCACCATGGTGTTGATGGTGTTCTTGAGCTCGAGAATCTCGCCCTTCACGTCGACGGTGATCTTGCGCGAAAGGTCGCCGCGCGCCACCGCGGTCGTGACCTCGGCGATGTTGCGGACCTGGGTCGTGAGATTCGCGGCCAGCAGGTTGACGTTGTCGGTCAGATCCTTCCAGGTGCCGGCGACGCCGGGCACCACCGCCTGGCCGCCCAGTCGCCCGTCGGTGCCGACCTCGCGCGCGACGCGGGTGACCTCGGCCGCGAACGAGCGCAGCTGCTCGACCATGGTGTTGAGCGTCTCTTTGAGCAGCAGAATCTCGCCGCGCACGTCGACCGTGATCTTCTTCGAGAGATCGCCGCTGGCGATCGCGGTCGCCACCTCGGCGATGTTGCGCACTTGCGCGGTCAGATTGCTCGCCATGAAGTTGACGTTGTCGGTCAAATCCTTCCAGGTCCCGGCGACGCCGGGCACCTGCGCCTGACCGCCGAGCTTGCCCTCGGTGCCGACCTCGCGGGCGACGCGGGTGACCTCGGACGCGAAGGCGTTGAGCTGGTCCACCATGGTGTTGATGGTGTTCTTGAGCTCGAGAATCTCGCCCTTCACGTCGACGGTGATCTTGCGCGACAGGTCGCCGCGCGCCACCGCGGTCGTGACCTCGGCGATGTTGCGCACCTGCGCGGTGAGATTGCCCGCCATGGAATTGACGCTGTCGGTCAAGTCTTTCCAGGTGCCGGCGACGCCGGGCACGTTGGCCTGACCGCCCAGGCGCCCCTCGGTGCCGACCTCGCGCGCCACCCGCGTCACCTCGCCGGCGAAGCGGTTGAGCTGGTCGACCATGGTGTTGAGGGTTTCTTTGAGCTGCAGGATCTCGCCGCGCACGTCGACCGTGATCTTTCGCGACAGGTCGCCGTTGGCGATGGCGGTCGAGACTTCGGCGATGTTGCGGACCTGGCCCGTCAGATTCGACGCCATCGAGTTGACGCTGTCGGTCAGGTCCTTCCAGGTGCCGGCGACGCCGGGCACCTGGGCCTGGCCGCCGAGCTTGCCATCGGTGCCGACCTCGCGCGCCACGCGGGTCACCTCGGCCGCGAAGGCGTTGAGCTGGTCGACCATGGTGTTGATGGTTTCTTTGAGCTGCAGGATCTCGCCGCTGACGTTCACGGTGATCTTCTTGGAAAGGTCGCCCTGCGCCACCGCGGTCGCGACCTCGGCGATGTTGCGCACTTGGCCGGTGAGGTTCGACGCCATGGAGTTGACGCTGTCGGTCAGGTCCTTCCAGGTGCCGGCGACGCCGCGGACCACCGCCTGGCCGCCGAGCTTGCCCTCGGTGCCGACCTCGCGCGCGACGCGAGTCACCTCGGACGCAAAGGCGTTGAGCTGATCGACCGTGGTGTTGATGGTCTCCTTGAGCTGCAGAATCTCGCCGCGCACGTCGACGGTGATCTTCTTGGAAAGGTCGCCGTTGGCAATGGCGGTCGACACCTCGGCGATGTTGCGCACCTGCGCGGTCAGATTGCTGGCCATGGAGTTGACGCTGTCGGTCAGGTCCTTCCAGGTGCCGGCGACGCCGAGCACGTTGGCCTGGCCGCCCAGGCGTCCCTCGGTGCCGACCTCGCGCGCCACGCGCGTCACCTCGCCGGCGAAGGCGTTGAGCTGGTCGACCATGGTGTTGATGGTCTCTTTGAGCTGCAGGATCTCGCCGCTGACGTTGACGGTGATCTTCTTCGAGAGATCGCCGCCGGCAATCGCGGTCGCGACCTCGGCGATGTTGCGCACCTGCGCGGTCAGATTGCTCGCCATCAGGTTGACGTTGTCGGTGAGGTCCTTCCAGGTCCCGGCCACGCCCGACACGTAGGCCTGGCCGCCGAGCTTGCCTTCGGTGCCGACCTCGCGCGCCACGCGCGTCACCTCGCCCGCAAACGCGTTGAGCTGGTCGACCATGGTGTTGATGGTGTCTTTGAGCTCGAGAATCTCGCCGCGCACGTCGACCGTGATCTTTCGCGAGAGATCCCCGCGGGCGACCGCCGTGGTCACCTGGGCGATGTTGCGGACCTGGTCGGTGAGGTTGCCACACATGGCGTTCACCGAGTCGGTCAAATCCTTCCAGGTGCCGGCCACGCCCGGCACGATGGCCTGGCCGCCGAGCTTGCCCTCGGTGCCGACCTCGCGGGCGACGCGCGTCACCTCCGAAGCGAAGGAGCGCAGCTGGTCCACCATGGTGTTCATGGCTTCCTTGAGCTGCAGGATCTCGCCGCGCACGTCGACGGTGATCTTCTTGGAAAGGTCGCCGTTGGCGACCGCGATCGTCACGTCGGCGATGTTGCGGACCTGGGCGGTCAGATTGCTCGCCATCGAGTTGACGCTCTCGGTCAGGTCCTTCCACACGCCCGTGACCTCGCGCACCTGCGCCTGGCCGCCGAGCTTGCCCTCGGTGCCGACTTCGCGGGCCACGCGCGTCACCTCCGAGGTGAACACGCTGAGCTGCTTGATCATGGTGTTGACGATGGTGGCCGAGCGCAGGAACTCGCCCTTGAGCGGCCGTCCGTCGACGTCGAGGCGCACCGTCTGCAGCAAATCGCCCTGGCCAACGGCAGCGATGGCGCGGGTGACTTCGGTCGTCGGCCACAAGAGATCGTCGATCAGGCTGTTGACCGAGCCCTCCATCTCGCTCCAGGCGCCGCTGGAGAGCCCGAAATTGACGCGTTGCCGGGTCTTGCCCTCCTTGCCGACCACCTGGCCGACGCGCTCGAGCTGCTGCGCCATGCGCTGGTTGGCGGCCACGATCTCGTTGAAGGTATCGGCGATCTTGCCGGCGAGCCCCACCTGGTCCCCGGCCATCCGCACCGAGAAATCGCCGACGCGCATCGCCTGCAGCGCGCGCAGAAAGTCGTACAAGGCGACATCCGCGCCGCCGTTCACGGCCTCCGGGCCGTTCTGTTCCGGCGCAGCCACGGGCGGAACGGCGGCGTCCGCTGCGTCGGCAATGGCCTCACGGTTCGGCTGCATGGTTTCACTCCTGGCGGTGGGGTGAGACGTGAGCTGGCAAAATCGGCAAAGCGCGGATGGGCGGTGCGGCGCCAGGTGCAAAGAACGATGCCCCTGCGCAATTCCCGGCATCGACCGACGGCCCGATGCCGAGCCGGCACGCCGCTATCGATGGGAAGGGGGAAAGCGCGAGGGCGCGGACGTCCATGCCTGGAACGCCTCCAACCCTTCCCCCGCGCGCAAGCTATCGTCCCCCGGATTCGGGCGCAAGCCGGGATCGAACCGGAATTGGTGTCCGGCCGGCGAGCCCCCTCCCCCGGGAGTCCCTCGCAATCCGACTTGACAGCGCCCGGTACGGGCCATATTTCCCGACCTCTGGCACTCGCGATGGGCGAGTGCCAACGAGCCTCCAATAACGCTCTCGGTCCAACCCAGCGCGTTTCGCGCCGATGAGGAATCCATGGCCAAGCTCAAGTTTCGTCCCCTGCACGACCGCGTCGTTGTCCGCCGCATCGAGGCCGAAGGGAAATCGGCCGGCGGCATCATCATCCCCGATACCGCCAAGGAGAAGCCGCAAGAGGGCGAGGTCATCGCCGTCGGCCCGGGCGGCCGCGACGAGGCCGGGCAGCTGATCAGGCCCGACGTCAAGGCCGGCGACAAGGTGCTGTTCGGCAAGTGGTCGGGCACCGAAGTCAAGCTCGACGGTGAAGAGCTGCTGATCATGAAAGAATCCGACATCATGGGCGTGATCGCCTGAACCGGGCGGCGCCCGCAAACCACCCGCCGACTCACCTCGGCACATTTCCACCCCACATCACATCAGATCCAAGAACCGGAGTAGAATTCCATGGCCGCCAAGGACGTAAAATTCTCGGCCGACGCCCGCGACCGCATGCTGCGCGGCATCGATATTCTCGCCAACGCGGTACGCGTCACGCTCGGCCCCAAGGGCCGCAACGTCGTTCTCGACAAGTCGTTCGGCGCGCCGCGGATCACCAAGGACGGCGTCACCGTCGCCAAGGAGATCGAGCTCGAGGACAAGTTCGAGAACATGGGCGCCCAGATGGTGCGCGAAGTGGCGCAGAAGACCTCGGACCGCGCCGGCGACGGCACCACCACGGCGACGGTGCTGGCGCATGCGATCGTCAAGGAAGGCGCCAAGTCGGTTGCGGCCGGCATGAACCCGATGGATCTCAAGCGCGGCGTCGACATGGCGGTCGGCGCGGTGATCAAGGACATCGAGCGGCGGGCCCGGAAGGTGAGCTCGTCCGCCGAAGTCGCCCAGGTCGGCACGGTCTCGGCCAACGGCGATGTATCGATCGGCAAGATGATCGCCGGCGCCATGCAGCGGGTCGGCAACGAGGGCGTCATCACGGTCGAGGAGGCCAAGGCGCTCGAGACCGAGCTCGAGGTCGTCGAGGGCATGCAGTTCGACCGCGGCTATCTCTCGCCGTATTTCATCACCAATGCCGAAAAGATGATCGCCGAGCTCGAGGACGCCCACGTCCTGCTCCACGAGAAGAAGCTCTCGGGCCTGCAGGCGATGCTGCCCGTGCTGGAGCAGGTGGTGCAGTCCGGGCGGCCGCTGGTGATCGTCGCCGAGGACGTCGAGGGCGAGGCGCTGGCTACCCTCGTCGTCAACAAGCTGCGCGGCGGCCTCAAGGTCGCGGCCGTCAAGGCGCCGGGCTTCGGCGATCGCCGCAAGGCGATGCTCGAGGACATCGCGGTGCTCACCGGCGGTCAGCTGATCTCCGAGGACCTCGGCATCAAGCTCGAGAACGTGACGCTGCAGATGCTCGGCCGCGCCAAGAAGATCATCATCGAGAAGGAGAAGACCACCATCGTCGACGGCGCCGGCAAGAAGAAGGACATCGAGGCCCGCGTCACCCAGATCAAGCAGCAGATCGAGGAAACCACCTCGGATTACGATCGCGAGAAGCTCCAGGAGCGGCTCGCCAAGCTCGCCGGCGGGGTCGCGGTGATCCGCGTCGGCGGCGCGACCGAAATCGAGGTCAAGGAGAAGAAGGACCGCGTCGAGGATGCGCTCAACGCCACCCGCGCCGCGGTCGAAGAAGGCATCGTGCCGGGCGGCGGCGTCGCGCTCTTGCGCGCCAGGAAGGCGATCGAGAAGCTGAAATCCGACAACGCCGACATCCAGGCCGGCATCAAGATCGTGCAGCGCGCGCTCGAGGCGCCGATCCGCCAGATCGCGGAGAACGCCGGGGTCGAGGGCTCGATCGTGGTCGGCAAGGTTCTGGAGAACCGTTCGGAGACCTTCGGCTTCGACGCGCAGACCGAGCGCTACGTCGACCTGGTCGAGGCCGGCATCATCGATCCGGCCAAGGTGGTGCGCGCGGCGCTCCAAGACGCCGCCTCGGTGGCAGGCCTCCTCGTCACCACCGAGGCGATGGTGGCGGAGCTGCCCAAGGACAAGCCGGCCGCCCCGGCGATGCCCGGCGGCGGCATGGATTACTAAAGATCGCTCACAGCGATTGCGATGAGGGGCCGCGGCGACGCGGCCCCTTTTCGTTTCAGGGAAGCGCGAGAGGTCAGTTTCTTGGACTTCCGCCCAGGCGAATTCGGCCCGGCTCTAGTACAACGAAGCGATCTCCGAGTTTCTGGCCGTGTTTTAACAAGCAGTCCGTGAGCATTGCGCGTACCACGCTGAAGCCGCAGCTCTCATCTGCCAGAAACCGCATTCACGCCTTCGGCTCCACGAGCACCGTCTCTTCATGTGCTAGCGTGTCTGCCGCGTTATGCATTCTTTTTCACGGCTTTGAGGATATACAGGCAGGCGCGCATTGGCCAGTTGGCGTATTGGAGGCGCGTGAAGTCTCGGTCCCGAACCGGCAGCGCCGCATCCCCGTTACCGGAACATGCCCTCGATCTGTCATTCAAGGGTTCTGATCCCGAGATCCCAGCTTGCCTCGCTTTCGCGCGGGCTCGGGGATGACGCCTTCGGCGTCACTTGGCCGTGATGTCGCATCGCGCAGGCGGGAATTCGTACTAAAAGGAGCCGCGCCGCGACCGGCGCAGCCGACAGGAGCACCCCGTGAGAGGCTTTTTCACCACGCTCGGCACCATCTGGGGCCTCGCCTTCCCTTACTTCCGCTCCGAGGATCGCTGGCCGGGCCGCATCCTGCTCGCGAGCGTGATCGCCATCGAGCTCGGCCTCGTCGGCATCGACGTGCTGATCAACCAGTGGAACGCCCGGTTCTTCAACGCCATCCAGGAATACAATTGGGATGCGTTCGTCAGCGAGCTGCTGTATTTCTGCGTTCTGGCCGCGATCTTCATCGTGCTCGCCGTCTATCAGCTCTATCTCAATCAATGGCTGCAGATCCGCTGGCGGCGGTGGATGACCATCCGCTATCTCGGGCATTGGCTCGACCATTCCAACCATTACCGCATGCAGCTGCTCGGCGACGCCGCCGACAATCCGGACCAGCGCATCGCCGACGATATCCGGATGTTCATCGAACGCACGCTGTACATCGGCGTCAACGTGCTGAGCTCGATCGTGTCGTTCGCCTCCTTCGTGGTGATCCTGTGGGGTCTGTCGGCAATGGCGCCGCTGCATCTGTTCGGCGCGGACTGGGCGATCCCCGGATACCTGGTGTGGGCGGCGCTGATCTACGCGGTGCTCGGCACGCTGCTCACACATCTGATCGGCCGGCCGCTGATCGGGCTCAATTTCAACCAGCAACGGTTCGAAGCGGATTTCCGCTTCAACCTGGTGCGCACGCGGGAGAATTCCGAGCAGATCGCGCTGCTGCACGGCGAGCCGGCGGAGCAGACCCGGCTGATGGACCGCTTCGGCGCGGTGGTCGGCAACTGGCTCTTGATCATGACCAGGACCAAGCGGCTCACGTTCCTGACCGCGGGATACAACCAGGCCTCGGTGGTGTTTCCCTATGTGGTGGTGAGCCCGGCGTATTTCGCGCATCACATTCAGCTCGGGGGGCTGACCCAGACGGCGCATGCCTTCGTCAGCGTGCAAAGGGCGCTGTCGGTCTTCATCACGATCTACCAGCAATTCGCCGAATGGCGGGCCGTGATCGAGCGCCTGTCGGGCTTCGACAAGTCGGTCGCGGTCGGTGAGGCGGCGGCGCGCACGCCCCCCGTCATTCGCGTGATCTCGGCGGGCAAGCGTGAGAGGCTCGCATTGGAAGCGCTCGAGGTGCGGCTGCCGACGGGAGCGCCGCTGGTGGGCGCCGACGGGCTCGCGTTTGGGTCCGGCGACCGCGTGCTGGTGACCGGGCCTTCGGGATCGGGCAAATCGACCTTGTTCCGGGCGATCGGCGGGATCTGGCCGTTCGGCTCGGGTGAAATTGCGGTTCCCGAAGGCGCCCGCGTCATGGTGCTGCCGCAGCGGCCGTATCTGCCGATCGGCTCGCTCGAGGCCGCGATCGCCTATCCGGCCGAGCCGGGAACCTTCGACGCCGGCGAGGTGCGCGAAGTGCTGCAAGCGGTCGGGCTCGCCGCGCTCGCGCCGCGGCTCTACGAGGATGCGCACTGGAACCGCATGCTCTCGCTCGGCGAGCAGCAGCGGCTCGGGCTCGCGCGCGCCATCCTGCACGCGCCCGACTATCTGTTCCTCGACGAGGCTACCGCCTCGCTCGACGAGCCGGCCGAGGCCGCGCTCTATCGGCTCCTGCAGCAGCGGCTCGCGCATTCGAGCATCGTGTCGATCGGCCACCGCTCGACCCTGCGGGCGTTCCACCGCCGGCATTTCACGCTCGGCCGCGACGGCGAGCGCCAGAAGGTGCGCGAGGTCGCGCTCGAGGCGGCGGAGTGACCTGGATAAGAACCGTCGT
>WNGE01004136.1_pt1 | contig 19366 bp, 21 predicted proteins | sample 5400651 | NCBI WGS metagenome assembly WNGE01 (sample SAMN13153370, study PRJNA577476) | soil metagenome | isolation source: 60 cm soil or saprolite under grassland replicate 2 | place: USA:California | collected 2016-06-15
CTCGACCGACCCCCGACACCCAGCCCCCGTCCCCTAGCTATGCGCGTGCTGATGGCGTCGAAGATCCTCGTCGTCGCCGCCTACCGCCGCAAGCTCGAGGAGCTCGCGGCCCAACCCGACATCGAAGAGCTCCTGGCGGTCACGCCACCCGCGTGGCATGAGCCAGACGGACGCAAGCTGGTGTTCGAGCCTGCTCCATGCACGGGCTACGCGCTGCGCATCGAGCCGATCCGTTTCAACGGGAGCTATCACCTGTTCCACTGGCGCAGCCTCGGGCGGTTGATCGCGGAGTTCAAACCGGACCTCGTGCATATGGACGAGGAGGCGTACAACCTGGCGACGCTGCTCGGGATGCGCGGGGCGCGCCGAGTGGGCGCCAGAAGCGTGTTCTTCACCTGGCAGAACCTGCTGCGCCGCTACCCGCCGCCGTTCAACTTCTTCGAGCAGTACGTGTTCAAGTCGGCGGCGCACGCGATTGCTGGCAGCGGCGAGGCGCTCAGCGTGTTGCGGTCGAAGGGCTTTACGGGCCCGGCCAGCGTGATTCCGCAGTTCGGCGTCGACCCCGAGCTCTTTACCCCAAACGTGGCACGCGAGGGCGCACCGGTGATCGGCTTTGTCGCGCGACTGGTCGAAGAAAAAGGCATCTTCGTACTGCTCGAAGCGCTGGCCGGGCTCGCGGGCGATTGGGCACTCCACGTGATCGGCAGCGGCCCGCTCAAAGGCCGCGCGCAGCAGCGCGCCGCCGCCCTGGGCATCGCGCAGCGGATCGTGTGGGAGCCGGGCGTCCCGTCGACCGAGATGGCGGCGCGGATGCGCCAGTTCACGCTGCTGGTGCAACCGTCGCTGACCCGACGCCACTGGAAAGAGCAGTTTGGCCGCGCGCTGATGGAGGCGATGTCGTGTGGCGTCGCGGTCGTGGGCTCGGATTCGGGCGAGATACCGCACCTGATCGGCGACGCGGGCGTGGTCGTGCCCGAGGCGGACGCGGCTGCGTTGCGCTCCGCGCTGGGCCAGCTGCTTGCGGATGCGGGCAGGCGGGCTGAGCTGGGCGCTCGTGGGCGGGCTCGCGTGCTGGCGTGCTTTACGCATCGGCGCGTAGCCGAACAGACCGTTGCCGTGTACCGCTCGGTCGTGCCCGAGCGCATCGGCGCTACCATCGACCGCTGAGTCACGTGCGCCCGCTTGTCGCCAGCCTGGTCGTGTTGCTGCTGCTGGGCGCGTGTTCGCAGCCGGCGCCGCCAACCTCGACCCAGGTGGTCGCGACGGTGCAGTCGGTGGCCACGTCCGCCGCCACACTGGGGGCGCGTTTCGATCCCACGGCGGCGATCGGCGGCGGCGCGAACGCATCCGGGGCGATCACCCCTGAGCAGCTGACCACGATCTTCGGCAGCGTCCAGCAGGCGTCGCAGTTACGCATCTCCGCGAATGCCAGCCCGCCGGGAGCGACTGGCGCCGCGGTGACGTCGGTATCAATCAGCGCGACTGACACGGGTGGCGTGATCAAGACGCTGGAGGCCACCGCGCGCCGCGCTATGGCTGCATGGGCGTGGTCGTCATCACCGCGGCGCTCACCATCTTTGCCAACTTCCTGGCCGACGTCGCCTACGTGTACGTCGACCCGCGGATCAGGTACTGAGCGTGGCTACCACCGTCTCGCAGCCATCCGCCGAGGTTGTTTCGCTTCCTGCGCCAGCCCAACGCGGGGCCGTTCTACCGCCGGCTCGCGGCGAGCTGGCCATTATCTGGGATCGCTTCCGACGTCACCACTTCGCCGTGGTCGGCCTGGTGCTGCTGTTGTTCATGGTGGTGGTGTCGGTCTTCGCACCGGTGATTGCGCCCTACAGCCCGAACGAGATCGATCGCAGCATCACCGAGCCAACGTACGTCTCGCACGGTTTCGCGCCGCCTTCGGCCGAGCATTGGCTCGGCACCGATGAGCTGAACCGCGACATGTTGTCGCGGGTACTGTGGGCCGGCCGTATTTCATTGGTCGTCGGCTTTCTGGCGGTGATCGTTGGCGCGCTGATCGGCATCCTCGTCGGCGCGCTGGCCGGCTTCTACGGCAACTGGCTCGACACCGGGCTCATGCGCGGCACCGACTTGTTCCTGTCGTTCCCGTTCCTGCCGACGCTGATTCTGATCTCAGCCATGCTGCACCAGTACAAGTTCGAGGGCGATACCACGATCATCCAGGTGTCGATCATCGTGGGCGTGTTGGCCGCGCTGGGCTGGATGGATACCGCGCGGCTGGTGCGCGGGCAATTCCTGTCGCTGTTGAATCGGGACTTCGTGGTGGCCGCGCGGGCGCTCGGCGCTGACGGCCGGCGGATCATGCTGGTGCACCTGATCCCGAACTCGCTGGCGCCGATCATCGTCGCCGCCTCGCTGAATGTCGGCGGCTTCATCATCGCCGAGTCCGCGATCTCGTTTCTGGGTGTGGGCGTCTCACCGCCGACCGCCAGCTGGGGCAGCATGCTGGCAACCTTCCAGCTGTATCTGCGCTACAGCGCGATCGCCGTCCTGATCCCTGGTGGGGCCATTTTCCTCACCGTCATGGCGATCAACTTCGTCGGCGACGGCCTCAGGGATGCGTTAGATCCCTGGTTACGTAATCGTTAAGAATGATCGCCTCATCAAGAATGATCGCCTCATCCTGAGGCGAGCCCGCGAGCCGAAGGATCTACCACGCGTTCGTAGATCCTTCGCTTCGCTCAGGATGAAGCGGGCTTCGCTCAGGATGAAGCGGGCTTCGCTCAGGATGAAGCGGGCTTCGCTCAGGATGAAGCGGGCTTCGCTCAGGATGAAGCGGGCTTCGCTCAGGATAGGAGAGGAAGTGGCCACGCCCAGCATGGCGTGGACATTTGCGCCCATGCACGCTGTTTTCGCGTGCGTTGCCTACATCAGGCGTCCCTGACTCGGTGAGTTTGTCCTCCGAAAGGGAGATTGGTCGATTGCCATGAGGCGATTGCTTTATCTGGTGGCAGCGCTGGCGCTGCTCGTTCCGGCCGCTGTCCAGCCCGCGATAGCCCAGCAGCAGCCGCAGGACCTGACGATCAACGCGTTGCAGGGTGAACCCGACAATATCGACCCGAATCGCAGCAGCTTCGCCACCGAGGCGGCGGTCATCCGCCAGGTCTTCCAGCCGCTGCTCCGCTTCGATTCGCGGCTGACGCCGCAACCCGCCGCGGCTGCCAGCTACGACGTCTCGCCCGATGGGATGACCTATACCTTCCACCTGCGGCCGGACGGCCGCTGGAGTGATGGGCAGCCGGTCACGGCGCAGCAGTTCGAGTACTCGTGGAAGCGCATCCTCGATCCGAAGATCGCCGCCGAGTACGCCTCGTTCTTCGTCGATTCCGGCATCGTCGGCGCCGACGATTGGAACTCCGGCAAGTCCGCCAATGCCGACGGCGTTGGCATTCGTGCGCTCGACGACCTCACCCTCGAAATTCGTCTGAGCCATCCGTTTGGCCCGCTGCCTGATCTGGCCGCGCTGTGGGTCGTTCCCCCGCTCCGCCCCGACATTGTCGAGGCCAACCCCACCGGCTGGACGCAGGACACGTCGACCTACATCGGGAACGGCCCGTTCATGATGACCGAGTGGGTGCACCAGGACCACATCAGCTTCGTGCCGAACCCACAGTACGTCGCCAACGGCCAGTGGCCGGCGCCGACCCTGCAGCGCGTCACGTTCCTGATGGTCACCAGTGGTGAGGCCGACTACGCCGCCTTCATCAACGGTGAGCGTGACTGGACCCTGACCCCCGACTCGGTCGTGAACGTGGTGCTCCAGGATCCAGTTCTGGCTCAGCAGGCCCGCCAGTACAACGAGCTGACGGTCTTCTGGGTGCACATGAACAATGCCAAGCAGCCAATCAACGACCTGCGCGTTCGCCGCGCCTTGAACAAGGCCATCGACCGCGATGCCCTGATCCGCGATATCGCCAGCGGCGTGGGTATGCCGGCGACCAGCATCATCCCACCGGGCATGCCTGGCTTCCAGGAGGGTCTCGGCCAGGAGCTGGCGTTCGATCCGGCCGGCGCGCAAGGTCTGTTGGCCGAGGCGGGCTTCCCGGGCGGCGCGGGCTTCCCAACGCTGACCTACAGCTTCGCGACCACCAGCGCTAACCAGCGCCGCGCGGAGTTCCTGCAAGCGCAGTGGAAGCAGAACCTCAGCATCAACGTCCAGCTCAACTCGATGGAGAGCAAGGCCTACCAGGCCGCGTTCAAAGACAAGAACTACGAGTTGGCTTTTGGCGGTTGGGGCGCTGACTACCCGGATCCGCAGGACTGGTTCAACACCCTGTTTGGGTGCAAGGGCGGCAACAACAAGTACAACTTCTGCAACCCGACCTTTGACGCCGCAGTTGCCCGGGCTGACACCGGTACCGATCTGAGCGACCGCGTTGTCCTGTACAACCAGGCCCAGACGATTCTGATCACCGAGGCGCCAGTCGCGCCGCTGTTCGTGCGCGGCCGCATGGTGCTCATCAAGCCGTACGTCCAGATGGTGGATGGCAGCCCGCTGTCGATCACCGGCCAGGACGATTACCCTGGCGATCTGTTCCTCGATTCGGTGCGTATCGCGCCGCACTGATGCACAGGGGTCGGGGGTCAGGGGTCGGGAGTCGGCTGCGCGCTAGACTCTATGAACCGACCCCCAGCCCCCGACCCCCGACCCCCAGATGACTCGCTACATCTTCCGCCGCATTCTGTGGCTGATTCCGGTGCTGCTCTTCGTGTCGCTCATCACGTTCACGCTGATGCACATCACGCCCGGCGGTCCGTGGGACAAAGAAAAGGCGGTCGCGCCGCAGGTCGTCGCCAACCTGAACGCGAAGTACAACCTCGACAAGCCGGCCTGGCAGCAGTACTTGATCTACATGGGCGGGGTCATTCGCGGTGATCTGGGCCCCTCGTACACCTACCAGGATCGCAGTGTCACGCAGATCATCATGGGTGGCCTGCCCAACACTGCGTCGCTGGGCGGGTTCGCCGCCCTCGTGGCCATCCTGATCGGCGTGCCGCTCGGCATCATCGCCGCCATGCGCCAGAACTCGGGCCTGGACTACACGGCGCTTGCATTCGGCACCGTCTTCGCTAGCGTGCCGACCTTCGTCCTCGGGTTCGTGCTGATCATCGTCTTCGCGTTGACCCTGCACCTGGTCCCAACGAGCGGCTGGGGCAAACCGAACCAGTACGTCCTACCGGTGCTCACGCTGGGCTTGAATCAGGCTGCCCTGCTCACGCGCATCACGCGCGCCAGTGTGCTCGACGTCAGCCGCCAGGACTTCATGCGCACCGCGCGAGCCAAAGGGCTCAAGGAGTTCGTGCTCGTTCGGCGTCACCTGCTGAAGAACGCGCTGATTCCCGTCGTGACCGTAATCGGGCCCATCCTCGCGTTTCTGATTGTTGGGTCGTTGGTCGTGGAGAACATCTTCTCCGTACCGGGCGTTGGTCGACTGCTCGTTCAGGGCATCAGTCAGCGCGACTATTCATTGATCATGGGCTCGACGTTGCTGTACGCGTTTGTGATCGCCGCCCTCAACCTGGTCGTCGACGTCCTGTACGCGTTCATCGATCCGCGGATCACCTACCGCTAATGGCGACGACCACCACCACCGTTACCACCGCGGCGCCAGGTCGACCGGCGACGGCTGACGTCTACGTCCCGACGCGTACGTCGCGCGGACTGTACCGCGATGCGTGGCGACGTTTGCTGCGCAACAAACTGGCTGTGGCCGGCATGATCTTCATCGGTTTCATGATCCTGGTGGCCATTTTTGCCGATATCCTGTCGCCGTACGACCCGAATCGCCTCTTCCCCGGCCAGTCCTACGCGCGCCCCAATGCCGGGCATTGGCTGGGCACCGACGACGTCGGACGCGACGTGCTCAGTCGTTTGATCCACGGCGCCCGTGTGTCGCTCTCGGTGGCGATTTTCGTGCAGTTGCTCATTCTGACCATCGGTCTGACAATGGGTGGCATCGCCGGTTTCTTCGGCGGTCGCATCGACAACTGGCTGATGCGCTTCACCGACATCTTCTATGCCTTCCCAGACCTGTTGTTCGTAATCATTATTACCGCGGCAATTGGCTCGAGTATTTTCAACATCTTCCTGGCCATCGGTCTGGTCAACTGGACGGACCTGGCACGCCTGGTACGCGGCCAGTTACTCACGTTACGTGAGCGCGACTTCGTGAACGCCGCGCGCTCGCTGGGTGCGCCCGCGCCGCGCATCATCGTCCAGCATCTGTTGCCGAACGCGGCAGGCCCGATCATCGTGCGCTTGACCTACGGCGTGCCGCAGGCCATCTTCACCGAGGCGGTGCTCAGCTTCATCGGTCTCGGCGTACGGCCGCCGACCGCCAGCTGGGGAAGCATGATCGAGCGCGGCAATCAGGCCATCTTCTCCGCGCCGCACATGGTGCTCTTCCCCGCCGTCACCATCGCGCTGACCATGCTCGCCTTCAACTTCCTGGGCGACGGCTTGCGCGACGCGCTCGATCCGCAGAACACGCGCTAGCCGCTGTCATCCCGAGCCTGCGAGGGATCTCGTGTTCAAACCATGAGATTCCTCGGTTCCGCCTCGGAATGACAGGCTACCATCGGGTCGTGCGGTTCTCTGGCTCGCTTCTCGTTGCCCTGTGTCTGCTTGCCATCGGTCATCCGGTCGCGGCGCAGCAAACGCCTTCGAAAACAGTCACCGTTGCGTTGGCGCGCGAGCCAGACCGCTTCTACAACCCCACGACCGTGGCCGGCATGCTCGCCGCGAACTTCGTCTTCGACCCGCTGGTCGGTCTGGATGACCAGATGCGGCCGTACCCCGTGCTCGCAGCCGATATTCCAAGCCTCGACAACAACCTGCTGCAACTGAGCGGCGACGGCGGCGACCGCCGTTTGATCGTGACCATGCCGCTTCGACAGGACGTCACCTGGAGCGACGGCGAAGCCTTCACTGCCGACGACGTCGTGTACATGTGGCAGCTGATGATGAACCCCCAATCGGGCTTCGATACCACGGTCGAAGACAAGCTCAAAAACGTCGACAAAGTCGACGATTTCACCGTCCGCTTCACCTATCTTTCGGCCAACGAAGCGCGTGCGCTCGACCCCGAGCGCTACCGCGACCTCGGCCAGCAACCGGTGGTCGATCCGCTGTACTTCTTCGGGCTGTACGACGCGCCGGCGATCTATCCTCGGCACAAACTGCGCGAGGTCGTCGGCGACGATCCGCGCCACAACCCGCAGGTCATCAACGTCGAGCGCTCCGATTTCGCCACGCGGACGCCGATCGGCACGGGGCCGTATGTGCTTTCGAACTGGGACCCCGGCAACGCGCTGACGTTTACGTCGCGCGGTGTGGCGCTCTCGCAACGCTTCGGCAAGCCCGCGGTCGACACCGTGGTGCTGCGGGTGATGCCCGACAAGAACGACAGCCTCACTGCGCTCTCGGCGGGCCAGATTCAGGCCATCGCCCAGGACACGCTCGATGCCGGCGATGCCCCCGTGCTCGACGCGTTCCCCGGCGTGCAGCCGCACTACACGCCTGGACACGCCTGGGAGCAAATGACTTTCAACCTCGACAACCCCGCGCTGGCCGATCCCGCGGTCCGCCAGGCCTTTGCTTCTGCCGTCAACCGCCAGGCCCTCAACGACGACGTCTTCAATGGCAAGGGCGAGATCGCGGTGAGCCAGGTGCCGTCATGGTCGTGGGCATTCAAGCTGAGCCCCGCCAACTCCGAGTTCAATCCGGCCCTCGCCGACCAGGCGCTGGAGCGCGCCGGGTGGCGTCGCGGCGCCGATGGCGTCCGCGCCAAAGACACCAAGCGGCTGAGCTTTCGCTACTGGAGCACGCCCGCCGCGTTCCGACCGAGTCTGATGGCGATGATCAAGGACGAGCTGGCCGTGGTCGGCATCGAGCTGAACATCGACGTCTTCCCGAGCTCGGTGTTCTTCGACATCTCGCCGAGCTCACCGCAAGCGCTGGTGAGCCGCCAGTTCGACATTGTCGAGTTCGCCTGGGTCAGCTCGTACGACCCCGGCCTGGATTCTCAGTACACGGTGCATTCGACGTCGATTCCCGCGCGGACCAACGGCTACCGCGGCGGGAACTACGGCAATTACCGCAACCCGCGGTCAGATCAATTGCTAGATCAAACCCAGAACAGCCTTGATCCGAACTTCCGCTACATCGCCTTCGCCGAAGCGCAGGGCATCTGGCAGAGCGATCTGCCTGTGCTGCCGATCCTCCTGCGGCCGGTCACGACGGCCACCTCGCCGCGGCTGGTGAACTTCCGCCCCACGCCGGCGATGCGGGGGGAGACGTGGAACGTCGAACAATGGGACCTCACGGCGGCGGCAGCCGTTGGCTCTTGACGCATTCCGTACGTGCTCCTGATGCATTTGGCTCTTGACCGGTCGTCCTGAGGCTACGGAAGGACGCTGTGCGGCTGTTCTTCGCCGTTGCCCTGCCGTCGTCGGTGCGCTCCGCTCTCGCGCGGTTGCAGACCACTGATGCCGCCTACCGCTGGGTAGATGCCGAGCAACTGCACGTCACGCTGGCGTTCCTGGGCGAGCAGCCCGAATCCCGCCTCGCCGAGCTGGAATCCATCGGCCAGGCCGCTGCCGGCGCCAGCGATGCGAGTACGCTGCACCTTGGCCAACCAGGGAGCTTTGGCCCGCGTAGCGCCCCGCGCGTGCTGTGGATCGGCCTGGCCGGCGACCTCTCCGCCCTGCTGCACCTCGCTTCTGCGCTGACCGAACGTCTGCGCGACGCAGGCTTTCCCGTGGAGGACCGCCCCCTTCAGCCGCACATCACGCTGGCCCGCCGCCGCGAGCGCGGCCCAGGCGGCTCGCCCGTCCCATGGCCACCGCCGGAGGCGCCCACCTCCGCCACCATCCCACTCGACCAGCTCATACTTTTTCAAAGTCGCCTCAGCCCGCGCGGCGCCACGTACGTCCCGCTTGGGCAGTTCCCGCTGCGCCCTCGCTAGCGCGCGCACATTCCCGATTCCATAACCACCGGGGGTGTCGCACCTGTCCCACTGCCAGGTAGGGCTGGACAGGTGCACTAGGCTGGCCGGTATGGATCACAATTGGCTCCAGCAGTACATCGAGGCCTGGAACAGCCACAGTGGTGCCAGGATCGTCGGCTTCATGGCGCCCGATGTCGTCTACGTCGATACGGCTCTCGGCGAGCGGCTTAGCGGCCACGACGCTGTCCGCAAGTTCGCCGATTCTATGGCCGACACGCTGTCGAGCGACTATCGCTTCGAGCTGACGAACGCATTCTTTACCGACAGTGACTATGCCGCCGAGTGGGACTTGATCGGCACCCAGGACCGCACCGATGGCCGCCTGCCGGTGACCGGCAAGCCGTTCCGACTCCACGGCGTCTCCATCGGCAAGCTGCGCGGCAGCAAGATCGCGGAGAACCGCGACTACTGGAACATGGCCGACTTTCTGGCGCAGCTGGGGCTGATGCCCGCGGCGGAGCCGGCCCACGCACCTGCTTGACGCCCCCTCAGTCCATGCGTATAGTCCCGGACCAATCCCATAACGACCTTTAAGAACGCTGACCAGGACGAGTACGTGTCCGGGCGGGCTCAGAGAACCGGGTAAGGTGTGAGCCGGTGCTTCGCCAGACGCCGAATGGACCTGCGAGTTGCTTTCCGAACGTTGTGCACGTGCGCAGCCAGTAGGCGAAGCCGGAACGAGCCCCGTTAGCTGAGCTCAGGACCTCGCGACCGAAAGGTGGCGGTGTCCGCGATGAGGCTGCCCGATCACATGGGCAGCGAAACAGGGTGGCACCACGAGACCAGGCCTCTCGTCCCTTTCCGGACAGAGGCCTGTTGTTTTTCCGTGGAGCACCCCAGCCATGACCGAAGCACGCAAGAACGGACCTGTTCCCAGCCGCAAGCGGCTCCTGACCGGCTTGCGTCCAACGGGCCGGTACCACCTCGGTAATTACGTCGGCACGTTCGAAAAAGACCTCGAGCTGCAGAACAGCGGGCAGTACGAGTGCTTCTTCCTGGTGGCCGACTATCACGCGCTCACCACCGGCTACGAAACCGCGCGCGAGATCGGCGACGACATCCGCGAAGGTGTCCTCGACTTCCTCGCGGTCGGCATCGATCCCACCAGGAGCACGCTCTACCTGCAGTCGCTGATCCCCGAGGTGTCTGAGCTGTTCCTGCTGTTCACGATGCTCGTGGCCAAGAACCGCGCCGAGCGCATCCCGACCCTCAAAGAGCAAGTCAGAGACTTGAAGCTGGAGTCCGCATCGCTGGGGTTGCTGAACTACCCCGTCCTGCAGGCCGCCGACATCCTCATGGTCCGCGGCGAGGTCGTTCCAGTCGGCAAAGACCAGCTGTCGCACATCGAGCTCACGCGCGAGGTCGCGCGTCGCTTCAACACCCTGTACGCGCCCGTCTTCCCTGAATCGGAAGGCCTGGTCGGCAGATTTCCGAAGCTGCCAGGCACCGACGGCTCGCCCAAGATGAGCAAGTCGATGGGCAACACCATCCTGCTGTCGGATGACCCGGAAACAGTGCGGAAAAAGGTCATGTCGATGTACACGGACCCGACCCGCCTGCGCGCGACCGATCCTGGCCACGTGCGCGGCAATCCGGTGTTCACCTACCACGATGCGTTCAACGACAACCACGAGGAAGTCGCCGAGCTGAAGGCGCGTTACACCAAGGGCCGCGTCGGCGACGTCGAAGTCAAGCAAAAGCTGGTCGCGGCGTTGAATCGCTTCCTGGATCCCATCCGTGAGCGTCGCGCTGAGCTGGAACGGCGACCGGGCTACCTGGAAGAAGTCCTGGCCGACGGCAGTCGCACCGCCAGACTCGAGGCGCGCGAAACGTTGCGCCTGGTCAGAGATGCCATGGGACTCAACTACTTCCCCGCCGCCAGGGCACGAGTCGAGAGCGCGGTATGAGCGCGAAGGTCTATCCCAGCCTGAGCGAGCTCGGCCGTATGGCCAAGCACTATCACCACGCGCCCATCTACCGCGAAGTGCTGGCAGACCTCGAGACGCCGGTTTCCGCGCTGCTCAAGCTCGGAGCTGGACCAGGCAGCTTCTTGCTGGAGAGCGTCGAGGGCGGCGAGTTCGTGGCGCGCTACTCCTTCGTCGCTGCCGGCCTGGAGCGCTCCCTCGAGATCCACGACGAGCACGCGCTCTACCGCGGCGCCGAGGGCACCGCTGAGCTCGACTACGTCGACCCGTTGGAGCTTATCGACCGCCTCGTGGCTCGTGAACAGGTCGCGCGGTTGCCCGGACTGCCGCGCTTCGGCGGCGGCGCCGTGGGGTACTTGAGCTACGAAATCGCGCAGAAGTTCGAACCACGCGTACCGCGCGCTCGGGGAAAACCGCTCGACCTGCCGCTCGCGCATCTGCTCATGGTCGACACGCTGCTGGTCTTCGACCACCTGCGGCGCACCATCAAGGCCATCACCTACGTACCCCTGACCCAGGACCTGCCGACGGATTACCGCCGCGGGTGCGAGCGCCTCGAGGATTTGCTCGAGCGACTGCGTAACGGCACCCACATCGCCGGCCTCGAGGATGCACCCGGGCGAGCCCGACCGAACGACGTCGTTTCGAATGTCACGCAGCCCGAGTACGAGGACATGGTGTGCCAGGCCAAGGAGGCCATCGCCGCCGGCGAATGCTTCCAAATCGTCCCGTCCCAGCGACTCTCGGCGCGTACCACCGCCACGCCAGTCAGCCTGTACCGCGCGCTGCGGTCGATCAACCCCAGCCCGTACATGTACTTCCTGAACTTCGGCGGCTATCAGATCGTCGGCGCCTCGCCGGAGCTACTGGTGCTGGTCGAGGATGGCCTGGTCACCACCCGACCGCTGGCGGGCACGATGCCGCGCGGTGTCACGACCGAGGAGGACGAGGCCCTCGCCGTGCGACTCCTGTCGGATGAGAAGGAGCGTGCCGAGCACATCATGCTCGTGGACCTCGGCCGCAACGACGTCGGCCGCGTGGCCGAGCCCGGTACGGTGAGCGTACCTCGGCTCATGGAGATCGAGCGCTACTCGCACGTGATGCACATGGTGTCCGATGTCACCGGTCGGCTGCGCGATGGGCTGCGGCCGATCGACGCGCTGCGCGCGTGCTTCCCCGCCGGCACACTCACCGGTGCGCCGAAGATCCGTGCGATGGAGATCATCGCCGAGCTGGAGCCCGACCAGCGCGGCCCATACGGTGGCGCCATCGGCTTCTTCAATCGCGATGGCGACCTGGAAACGGCGATCACCATCCGTACCCTGGTGCTGAAGGATGGGGTCGCGCACATCCAGGCGGGGGCCGGGATCGTGGCCGACTCCGATCCGCCGACCGAGTACCAGGAGACGCTGAACAAGGCGCACGCCGTACTCGCCGCCGTCGGCGAAGCCGAACGCATGGACGGTCGCGTGCCCGCGCCGCTGAAACTCGAGGTGGTTGCGTGACCGCGCGTCGGTCGGCTCACCCTGAGCTCGTCGAAGGGCGACCTCGCGCGCCCTCTTCCCGAGCCGCTCGCCCTGAGCCTGTCGAAGGGCGACCTGGCGCGCACGTGCTGCTGATCGATAACTACGACAGTTTTACGTATAACCTGTACCAGTATTTGTGCGAGCTGGGCGCCCGCGTCACGGTCAAGCGCAATGATGCGATCACTGTCGAGGAAGCCCGCCAGCTAGCGCCCGACTTCATCGTCATCTCGCCCGGCCCAGGCGTGCCGCGCGATGCGGGCATCTCCGTCGAGCTGATTCGTGCGCTCGGTCCCAAGACGCCCATCCTCGGCGTCTGCCTGGGTCACCAGGCCATCGCCGAGGCCTACGGTGGCGTCGTCGCCCGCGCGCCCGAGCTCATGCACGGGAAGGCCTCGAACATCGTCCACGCTGGCCAGGGCGTCCTCGGCGGCCTGCCGAGCCCCTTCTCGGCGATCCGCTACCACTCCCTGTGCGCGATCCCCGAGTCGCTACCAGACTGCCTCGAAGTCACCGCCAGGAGCGACAGCGGCGTGATCATGGGCATCAAACACCGGCAGTTTCCGGTCGAAGGTGTGCAGTTCCACCCTGAAAGCATCTTGACCGAGCACGGCAAGGACCTGTTGCGCAACTTCCTGCGGATGGAGGCGGTGGCAGCATGAGCGTGCGGGACGCGCTGGCGAAGCTCGTACTGGGCGAGGATCTCACGCGGGCGGAGGCGGAGGCAGCGATGCGTTCGCTGGTCGCGGGCGACGCCACCCCGTCGCAGATCGCCGCCTTCGCGATTGCGTTGCGCATGAAGGGCGAGACCGCCGAGGAGATCGCTGGCCTGGCCGAGGTGATGCGCGCCGCGGCGACGCGCGTCGAAGCCGGCGAGGTGGTCGACGTGGTCGGCACCGGCGGCGACGGCGCCGGCACCTTCAACATCAGCACGATGAGCGCGCTGGTCGTGGCCTCGGCCGGTGCACGCGTGGCCAAGCACGGTAATCGCAGCATCACCAGCGCGTGCGGCGCCGCCGACTACCTCGAAGCGGTCGGTGTGGCGATCGATCTGCCGCCGGAGGGCGTGGCGCGCTGCGTGTCCGAGACCAGCTTTGGCTTCATGTTCGCGCCGCAGTACCACCCGGCAATGCGCCACGCGATCGTGCCGCGGCGGGAGATTGGCGTGCGCACGGTGTTCAACATCCTGGGCCCGCTGACCAACCCCGCCGGGGCGCGGCGTCAGCTGACCGGCGTCGCCGTGGCTGGCCTGGGCGAGACCCTGGCGCGTGTGCTCGACCTGCTCGGCTCCGAGCACGCGCTGATCGTCCACAGCCAGGATGGTCTGGACGAAATCTCCTCGTGCGCGCCAACCAACGTGTACGAGACGCGGCGCGGCGACCTGCGTTCGTACACGATCGAGCCCGAGCAGTTCGGCATACGACGCGCCACCACTGACGAGGTTCGTGGCGGCACGGTCGCAGCGAATGTGGCTCTGGCGGAGCGGGTGCTGGAAGGCCGCAGCGGGCCACCGCGCGATGTGGTGCTGCTGAATGCGGGCGCCGCCCTGTATATCGCGGGTGTCTCCAGCACCATCGGCGACGGGGTCAAACGGGCCGCCGACGAGCTCGATAGCGGCCGCGTGCGGCAGAAGCTGGAACAAGTTGCCGCCGTCTCGCAGCGACTCAAGTCCGAGCTCGCGTCCGCTGAAACGGCGTCGGCGACGCCATGATCCTCGACGCAATCGTCGCCCACAAGAGCCACGAGGTCGAGGAGCGCAAAGAGCGGCGGCCGCTCAGTCAGCTGCAGCTCGCGCTTGCCGAGCGTGCCGAGCCCGTGCGCCCCTTCGCGTCAGCATTACGTCAAGGAAACGGCCTGAGTGTCATCGCTGAGATCAAGCGCAAGTCGCCCTCGGGTGGCGAGCTGCGGCCCGGAGTGTTGGCGGCGGAGCTCGCGGCGCTGTATGCCGCCAACGGCGCCGCTGCGCTGTCGGTCCTCACCGACTATCACTATTTCGGTGGCGAAGACTCGGACCTGGTCGTTGCGCGCGAGAGCAGCGGGCTGCCCGCGTTGCGCAAGGACTTCGTGATCGACGAGTACCAGGTGTACGAGGCGCGCTGCCTGGGCGCCGATGCCGTCCTGTTGATCGTGCGCGTCTTGCGCTCGTCTGAGCTCAACCACCTCCTGCGCGTCGCCAACCGGCTCGGCCTGGCCGCGCTCGTCGAAACCCACACTGCCGACGAGGTCGCCCGCGCGCTCGACGCGGGCGCCCGATGCATCGGCGTCAACAACCGCGACCTGGACACGCTCGTGACAGACCCGTCGCTCGCGCTGCGCTTGCGCCCGCGTGTGCCGCGCGACTGTGTGTACGTCGCCGAAAGCGGTATTTCCGAGCCCGCTCAGATCGCCGCGCTGGCGCAAGCGGGCGTGGACGCCGTGCTCATCGGCGAGTCGTTGCTACGCTCCACCGATCCCGCCGCCAAGCTGCGCGAGTTCGTAGCGGCCGGCCATTCGGCAACGCTCGTGAGCGGCCCGTGACACTGGTCAAGGTGTGCGGCATCCGCTCGGTCGCCGACGGTCGAGCGGCGTTGCAAGCGGGCGCCGACCTGCTCGGCTTTATCTTCTGGCGGCCCGGCAAGCGCTTCATTGAACCCGCGGACGCGGCGCGGATCATCGGCGAGCTGCGCACCGAGTCTCTCGACTGGTCAGCAGTCGGCGTGTTCGTCGACCCCTCAGTCGCCGAAGTCGTCGAAACGACCACACTGTGCGGCCTGGACTACGTGCAACTTTCGGGAAATGAGCCGCCCGGCCTGGTTGGAGAGATGCCGCGCCCTACGCTCAAGGCGCTCCACGTGCGCGCTCGGGACGAGGCGGTGGCGGCCGCGGCAGTCGCCACGAACCACTATGGCGCGGCGATGTACCTGCTGGATACGCATGCTGAGACCCTGCCCGGCGGCACGGGCACCACATTCGACTGGGCAGCGCTGCAACCGATCGGGTCGAAGTGCCTGGTCGCGGGCGGATTGCGACCCGACAACGTCACCCGCGCGCTGGAGACGCTGCAGCCAATGGGCGTGGATGTTTCGAGTGGCGTCGAATTTCCCAGCGGCGGTAAAGATCCTCGTCTGGTTCGAGCCTTTCTGGAGGCGGTGCGCACCTATGACGCTCACACTCACTAACACGCCCGCGCTCGCGCAGGGTCGCTTCGGACCGTACGGCGGCCAGTACGTCCCCGAGACGATCATGCCCGCGCTCGCCGAGCTCGAGTCGGGTTTTCTCAAAGCGCTGGCTGACGCCGAGTTTGTCGAGCAGTTCGAGCTGTTGCTGAAAACGTACGTGGGCCGCCCGACACCGCTCTACGACGCCGCCCGCCTGGCGAAGGCGGTGGGCAGCGGCCAAGTGCTGCTCAAACGCGAAGACCTCGCGCACACTGGCGCACACAAGATCAACAACGCGGTCGGCCAGGGGCTGCTCGCCCAGCGCATGGGGAAGCAGCGCATCATCGCCGAGACCGGCGCGGGCCAGCACGGCGTCGCCACCGCCACGGTGTGCGCGATGCTCGGCCTGGAGTGCGTTGTCTACATGGGCGAGGAGGACACGCAGCGCCAGGCGCTGAACGTGTATCGCATGCGCCTGCTCGGCGCCGAGGTGCGGACCGTGACCAGCGGCACGCGCACGCTCAAGGACGCAATCAGCGAAGCGTTCCGCGACTGGGTCACGACGATCGAGTCGAGCTACTACCTGCTCGGCTCGGCGGTCGGCCCGCATCCGTATCCGCAGATCGTGCGGACCTTTCAGCGCGTGATCAGCGACGAGGCGCGGCAGCAGTGCCTCGACAGTCTTGGTCGTCTGCCCGATCGCGTGATCGCCTGTGTCGGCGGTGGGTCGAACGCGATCGGCTCGTTCGCGGCGTTTCTGGACGATGCCGAAGTCGAGTTGATTGGCATCGAGGCCGGCGGACGCGGTCCGGGTCTTGGCGACAACGCGGCCACCCTGGAGACCGGACGACCAGGCATCCTGCACGGAACCCACTCGTACGTCCTGCAGGACCAGCGCGGACAGATCGTCGGCACACACAGCATCTCCGCCGGCCTGGACTACCCGGGCGTGGGGCCCGAGCACGCCTACCTCAAGGACAGCGGCCGTGTGCGCTACACCTCTGTCGGCGACACCGATGCGCTCGATGCCTTCTTCCTGCTCACGCGCACCGAGGGCATCATGCCCGCGCTCGAGCCGGCGCATGCGCTGGCGTGGTTGAAAGCGAACCCCCACCCGGGCACAACGCTACTCACCCTCTCGGGCCGCGGCGACAAGGACATCCACACGGTCGCGACCGCCTCGGGCCACCAGGAGTACCTGGCGTGAATCGGTTCGCCAGCACCTTCGCCCGGCTGCGCGACGAAGGCGCCTGCGGCTTGTTCCCGTACCTGACCGCGGGGTTTCCAGATATCGCCACCAGCCAGCGTCTGGCTGAAGTCGCTCTCGAGGCGGGCGCCGATGGTTTCGAGATCGGCGTCCCGTTCTCCGATCCGCTCGCGGATGGCGCCACCCTCCAGCGAGCTAATGCCCGCGCGCTAGATGCAGGGGCCACTCTCGATACTGCCCTCGACCTCGCGCGAGCGATCCGCCAGCGCTCGCCCGAGACGCCCGTCGCGCTCATGTCGTACTACAACCCGCTGCGTCAGCGTGGTGAAGCGCAGCTCGCCGCTGACCTGGCGGCAGCCGCGGCCGACGGGGCCATCGTTCCCGACCTGCCACCCGAGGAGGCAGCCACCCTGCACGCGGCGCTGCGCGAGCGAGACCTCGCCTTCGTGCCGTTTCTTGCGCCGACCAGTCCACCCGAGCGCATCCGCGCCGTCGCCGCGCTCGAACCGGCGTTCGTGTACTGCGTCGCGCTCGTGGGCGTGACCGGCGCCCGACAGGACCTTGCCGCCACGCTCGATGCGTTCCTGTCGCGGGTGCGGGCTGCCACACCCGTCCCGCTGGTCGTGGGATTTGGCATCTCCCAGCCCCGCCACGTCGAGCGCGTGGCCGATCTGGGAGCGTCCGGGGTGATCGTCGCCAGCGCCCTGGCCGACTTGATCGAGCGCTCCGACGACCCAGTTGCAGCGGCACGGGAGTACCTGACCGAGCTCAAAAGCGCGACGCGGGTACCCGCTTCGCGGCGCTGACCGCTGCTTCTGGAGCACCAGCACGTGGCCATCCAGCTCCAGCTGCACCTCGAAACCTTCGACGGCCCGCTCGAGCTGCTGCTGCTGCTCATCGAACAGCGGCGGGTGCCGATTACCCAGATCAGCCTCGCGCAGGTCGCCGACCAGTACCTCGCCCAGGTCCACGCACTCCCCGAGCTCAATCCCGAGCTGCTGACCGAGTTCTTGCTGATTGGCGGCAAGCTGCTGCTCTTGAAATCGCGGGCTCTGCTGCTGACGGACGAGCCCGACCCCGAGGCCGAGGAGATCGCTTCCGACCTGGCCGAGCGGCTGGCGACGTATCGCGTGTTCCGCGCGGCGGCCGAGATGCTGCGCGAGCTCGAGCAGCGCAACGAGCGACTCTTCACCACCGCCCGCGAGCCACTCGTCTCGACCGCGCGCGCTCCGCTGCTGCCGGTCACGCCGGATGCGCTCCTGCAAGTCTGGCGGCGCTTGGAGCAACAGCCGCGTCCCACCACGATCGATCTGCCGACCGCGCTGCGGGTGAGCGTCGATGCGCGGCGCGCCATGATCCTCGATGCTCTGCGCTCCGGAGCAGGTTCGATTAACTTCCGCGACATCGCCGGCTCGACCGTCGACGAGGTGATCGCGACATTTCTGGCGCTGCTCGAGCTGTTTCGTCGAGCGCTGATCGCGGTCGACCAGCCCGAGCCGTTCGGCGATCTGCTGATCACTGAACCGCTAAGGTGAACTGTCCAGCCCGAGCCGGTGCGCAGGTCCAGCCCGCTAACGTAAGCCGTCCAGCCCGAGCCCGTGCGCGGTCCAGCCTGCTACGGCGAGCCGTCAAGCCCGAGCCGGTGCGTGGGTCCAGCCGCCGGCCCCGGTGATCAAGTTGGTTGAACGCCCCTCGGGCTGTTGATAGGATCGCCCCGGATCGCGGTGGCAACGGGGAACGCATCCGAGATCTGACCAGGGAGAGATCCACATACTGATGCCCTACAGTGCACCTGCGCTGGGGCAGGGGCTACGGCTCCGCGAAAGGCGAGAGCGCTCGGACAGGTCGCGCGTCTCGACCGCGAGGCTGGCGCTGGTTTTCGCGGTGCTGGCGGCGGTGGTGGGTTTTCTCGGCTCCAGCGTGCGGGTAGAGGCGTTGCCGTGGTTCGGTGGTCCCTGAAGAGCCAGGACATCGATCGCGCCGAGCTGCGCATGCGGCTGACGCAAGGTCTCGCCGGCTATCGGCTGGCGGAAGCCCAGATCGAACGAGTCGAGCCACCGCCGACGCTCCGACCGACGCATGAGGCCCTCAGCACCGTCCGGAGTCCCTTCCGCCGCGCTTAGCCGAGGATCGCCGCCAATTCCTCGGGCGTGCTGGCGAGGTGCACCCGCCCCGGGTGTGCGGCGCCGACCTCTTCCGCCGACACCCCATCGATCGTCTCGCGACCGTCGAAGCCGAACGCGCTGCGCGGCAACACCACGTCCTCGATCTCGGGTGGCAATTTGTGCAGCGCGCGCACGAGGTCGTGGCCGCTCAGCAACCCCGAGACCGTGACCTGCTCGCCGAAGAACTCGTTGTCCACGACCACGACGAGCGGCAGCCAGTTGTCGAAAAGACGCTGCCATTCCGCGGCCATGCGCTCCAGCGCCGGCGCCGCGAGCCGCCCGCTGAGCCACGCCACCCGCCGCGCCGGTGGCGGCGGCCCGGGCGACCTGCGTCTGCCCGCGAGCAGCCGCTGCCACGCATCGAACATGCT
>WNGE01004644.1_pt1 | contig 19360 bp, 15 predicted proteins | sample 5400651 | NCBI WGS metagenome assembly WNGE01 (sample SAMN13153370, study PRJNA577476) | soil metagenome | isolation source: 60 cm soil or saprolite under grassland replicate 2 | place: USA:California | collected 2016-06-15
CAGAAAGCCAGCCGAGGACCCGAAGCGCCCAATGTCTCTTGCGCCGGACGGGTACGGCCTTTCTACGAGCTTCACTCACAGTGCAATCCTCGACGATCTCGCGGAAGTCATTGCCCCACACACTACGGCGGGTGTGGTAACGACCCCGAATCCGCTCTGGATGCTAACAAGGTGCCCGGTCAGCCGCGATTCGGCCGCACGTTGCCTTACCGAGATCTTTCCCAAGCACGTGCAAGCGGTTACCTCGTGACATGGGGTGCGAGCAGCGTCACAGCGATCAGGGCGGCCGGGAAGCACGCAAGGAACATGGTGAACGTGTAACCCATGATGTCGCGGGCCTTGAGACCCAGGATGGCGAGCGTCGGCAACATCCAGAACGGCTGCAGCAGGTTAGCGCTGGCCTCTCCGAGGTCGTACACGACGACCATCCAACCCGCGTCCACTTTGAGCTCGTTGGCGGCCTGCAGCACGTACGGCGCCTCGATCACCCACTTGCTGCCGCCGCTGGGCACGAAGATGCCGAGGATGCACGAGTAGATCGCCACAAGCGGCGGGAACAGGAACTGGTTGCTTGCCTGGACCAACCAGCCGGCCAGCCGTGCGGAGATCCCCGTGTATGCGATCATGCCGAAGATGCCGCCGTACAACGGGAACTGCAGCAGTACGCCGGCCGCCGCCGGTGCACCGTCCCGAACCGCCCGGGCCATCCGCCACGGACGCCAGTGCAGTAGCAGAGCGAGCAGGAACAGGATCAGGTTGACAGTGTTGAGATCGAGCGCGCTGAAGAAGCTCTTCCCGCTGAAGTAGCGCACCAGATAGACCGCACCGAGCAGCACGATCAGTACGCTGAACACCGGCGAGTGCTCCAGCCAGTCCCCCGGCCTACGCGCCACGCTGTGCTCCCGCCGGCTGTCGTACGCCGAGCCCCTTCCGATCAGTGGCCGAAGCTCGATGCCGAGATGCTCCGCAGTACGCGCGTTGTCCTCGCCTGGGGCAACGAACCAGGCCATGCCGACGCCAACGACGTACACAACGAGCGTCGCGACGAGTGCCTGCCAGGTGAAGATGGTGTCGCTGAGTGGGATCAGTCCACTGGCTCGTCCACCCGCCTTGATGACCTCCTGCACTGGCGGCGGACTGCTGCTCGCGCTGGCCACCTGCAGTGCCGCTGAGCCCGACAGCCCCTGCGCCCACACAGTGCCCAGGCCGAGGAACGCCATGGCGCCCAGCGCGCGGTAGTCAGCCTTCGGCACGTTGCGGGCAACTTCACGAGCCAGAATCGCGGCGAAAATCAGGCTGAAGGCCCAGTTCAGGTACGACGCCAGCATGGCGACCGAGGCAACGAACGCGACCGCGGCCCGCGGACTCTTGGGAATCCGCGCGAGCCGGGTGATCAGTCGGGCGATCGGCCGGCTGGTGGCGACGGCGTACCCGCCGATGATGATCATCGCCATCTGGAGCGTGAAGGTGATCAGACTCCAGAAACCGATGCCCCAGGCATCGACCATGCCGAAGCCCTTGCTGGCCGCCGGGTCGTCCGGGCGCTTCAGCAGCGGCTCACCGGTGACGAGGCCGAACACCAGGACGACGAAGGTGCCGACCAGGACGAACCCGAACGCGTCGGGCAGCCATTTCTCGGTGAAAGCGGTGAACCGGAGCGCGGCCCGGGCCAGCAGGACCTCGCGCTCGACGTCGTACTTCGTGTGCTTCCCATGGCTGTCTGTCATGGGGCCTCCGTGAGTACTGCCATGACCCTCCGCTCGTGGAGCGCGACACTGTGTCAGCTGATCTACCCGCATCACCGCCTGACGTAACAGGCTTCGAGGCGCAGATGTGACAAAGATCGACTTTGTCAGGCCTTGCCCATAGCCTTCGGGTCTGTTTACAGTGGCGGCACGATGTATCGAGCCGATACATCACGTCATGACAAACTAGACCGTGGGAGGTGGGTCATGGGAAATCGCAGTGGTGTCCTGGAGCTCGCCGTACTCGGTCTGCTGCACGAAGCGCCGATGCACGGGTACGAGCTCCGCAAGCGCGTCAACGCCCAGTTCGGGTGGGGACGCGTGCTGTCGTTCGGGTCGCTCTACCCGTGTCTGAAGGCGATGCTCCGCAACGGCCTGATCTCGGCCGACACCGGTACGCCGGAGTCCGGTCGCAGGCCCAAGATCGTCTACACGATCACCGCCGACGGCAAGGACTACTTCGCCCACGCGATGCACGACTCCGGCCCGTCGGCCTGGGAGGACGACACGTTCGGAGTCCGGTTCTCGTTCTTCGGCCGGACCGATCCGGCTACCCGGTTGCGCATCCTCGAGGGCCGCAGGGCCCGGATGGAGGAGCGGCTGGCCAACTTCCGGGCAGCGATGAGCCGGACCGCGGAGCGGGTCGACCGCTACACCCTCGAGCTGCAACGGCACGGCCTGGAGTCGGCCGAGCGCGAGGTCCGCTGGCTGAACGAGCTGATCGACGGCGAGCGGCGGCAACAGCGGCCCCCTGACCAGCACCAACCGCCTATCCAAGGAGATTCCAGATGACCTCGATCCGCGTAGCGATCGTCGGCGTCGGCAACTGCGCCAGCTCGCTCGTCCAGGGCGTGCACTACTACCGCGACGCCAAGCCCGGGGAGCGCGTCCCGGGTCTGATGCACGTCGTGTTCGGCGACTACCACGTCAGCGACGTGGAGTTCGTCGCCGCCTTCGACGTCGACGGCAAGAAGGTCGGCCTGGACCTCGCCGATGCGATCGGCGCCAGCGAGAACAACACCATCAAGATCTGCGACGTGCCGCCGACCGGTGTCATCGTGCAGCGCGGTCACACCCTGGACGGCCTCGGCAAGTACTACCGCGAGACCATTACCGAGTCCGACGCCGAGCCGGTCGACGTGGTCGCCGCCCTGCGTGAGGCGGCTGTCGACGTGCTCGTCTGCTACCTGCCGGTGGGTTCGGAGCACGCGGCGAAGTTCTACGCCCAGTGCGCCATCGACGCGGGTGTCGCCTTCGTGAACGCGCTGCCGGTGTTCATCGCCGGTACCAAGGAGTGGGCGGACAAGTTCACCGCGGCCGGCCTGCCGATCGTCGGCGACGACATCAAGTCGCAGATCGGTGCGACCATCACGCACCGCGTGCTGACCAAGCTGTTCGAGGACCGCGGTGTCACCGTGGACCGCACGTACCAGCTGAACGTCGGCGGCAACATGGACTTCAAGAACATGCTCGAGCGGGAGCGGCTGGAGTCCAAGAAGATCAGCAAGACCCAGTCGGTCACCTCGCAACTGCGCGAGTCGATCGAGGATCGCAACGTGCACATCGGCCCGTCCGACTACGTCGCCTGGCTGGACGACCGCAAGTGGGCGTTCATCCGGCTCGAGGGCCGCAACTTCGGTGACGTCCCGCTGTCGCTGGAGTACAAGCTCGAGGTCTGGGACTCGCCGAACTCGGCCGGCATCATCATCGACGCCATCCGCGCCGTCAAGATCGCCAAGGACCGCGGTATCGGCGGCCCGATCCTGTCGGCTTCGTCGTACTTCATGAAGTCCCCGCCGGAGCAGTACGCCGACGACGTCGCGCGCGACCAGGTGGAGAAGTTCATCCGCGGCGAGGTCGAGCGCTGACCTAGGCGGTTCCAGGGCCCTGCAGCCGGTTTCGGCCGGCTGCGGGGCTCTTCGGAGAAGCTCCGTTCCTACGCGTCGTGGTGCAACGCAGTCGAGAGCAACACGACGTTCTATGCCACACCATCACGCTCCACCGTCTCGAGCTGGGCGGCCCAAACTCCCGGGGACTTCCGTTTCGTGGTGAAGCTCCCGCAGCTCATCAGCCACGAGCGACGGCTGACGGGAGTGGACGCGGAGCTGCGCGCCTTTCTCTCCGCCGTCGAACCACTTGCCTCCCGCAACCACGCGCTTTGGATCCAGCTCCCCGCGTCGTTCTCGCCCACCGACCTCGGCACGCTCGCCGCGTTCTTGCACCAGGCACCGCGCGATTATCGGTACGCCGTCGAGGTCCGCCACCCCGCCTTCTTCGCCGACCAACGATCGGCCGGCCTGCTCGAACAAGTCCTCGCCCGGGTCAACGCCGAATGGATTCCGTTCGACACCGTCACACTCTTCCAGCGCCCTGCGACCAGCTACGCCGAACGTGACGCGTGGATGAAGAAGCCCCGAGTGGTACGCCGTACCCGCGCGCTCACCGCACATCCGATCGTCCGCTACATCGGGCGTGACGACGTCGAGCACACCGTGGACGGCTGGCGCTACCTTGTCGACGCCGTGGTGAACTGGCTCGCCGAAGGACGCTCGCCGACCGTCTTCCTGCACACCCCGGACAACGTCGAGGCCCTCAGCCTCGCCCGCCGCTTCCACTCCGACGTCCGCTCTCGCTTGCCCGGCCTCGACCCACTTCCCACGCCGGTCGAAGTCGATCCGCCCACGCTCTTCTAGGTTTTCCACAGCTCAAAACTTCGCCGCTGCGACGAGGGTGAATCTCCATATGTTCTCCGCCGAGACACCAACCTCGGGAGGACAGACATGCAGCACGAAGCCCTGCAGACAAACGGCAACACCTCGTCGACGAGCGAAGAACGACAGGCCCGTGCGGAGTGGCTGATCGCCGAGCTCCGCCGGCGGGCGGACGCCTGCGACGACCCACACGAACAGGCGAATCTCTATCGGTCCGCGGACTCGCTCCTCCGCCTGGCCACGGCAAACCGCCCGTGACCGCGGCACTGGTCACCGCTGCACCGACCTCTCTGGAAGAACTGCTGGCCCGAAGCGGCCCGGCGGCCGTCGAGCTGTCCGGCGCGGGCCAGTCCGCCTGGAACGGAAATGTGGTCGAAACCACTGGCCCGCCCCTCGGACTCGCGGACTGGGACGGCACGCTGTACCTCGGCCGCGACCACATTCTCGATCCACTGCGCCACATGTACGAACACGCCGGCGAGGAGCGGCCCGTCCACGTGCTCGAGCGCTACCGCGAGGCTCTCGGCACTCTGCTCCACGAACAAGCACATTTCCTCGGCCCGGCCGACGCGACGCAGGAGGCGGCTCGGGGCGCCTTCACGCGACCGGGCGCCCGCCAGCTCGAGGAAGGCGTCGCGGAAGCATGGGCTCAGAACCACCTGGACGAGTACCTGACCCACCTCGGCCTCGACAAAGTTGCCCCCGGCATCAAAGACGTCCCCGCCAACGGCTACTACCCCGCCTTCGTCCCCGCCGTACGGATCCTCACCACCGACGTCGAAGCCCGGAACGACCTACGTCCTGGCGAGCTCCTCGACGCCCTCAATAGTCAAACAGCCGAAGGCCAGTTCCCGCTCCTCCTCAACGCCGTCTACAACTCCACCCGCCTGCCCTCACTCGATTCACCGGACCAGGCAGCCGAGACCCGCTTCCGCCTGGAAACGTTGCTCCGCGAAGGCCTCGCCCAACTCGACGCCTTCGAACTCCTCCCCTCCGGCGGCGCCGCCGCCCACTCCCGCGCTTTCACCGGCTTCCTCCTCAACCGCATCCACACCGAAATCAAAGCCGCCGAATCCCACCACTTCCCCCACCCCGACGCCTGCACCCTCCCCCCTCCCACCCCAACCACCACCGGGCGCCTAGTCCCCAACCCCCTCCAAACAGCCCTATCCGGCCTAACTCCCCCAACACCAACCCCTGCCACACGCGCCGCTGCCTCCTCCGCCACCCCACACCCCCAAACCCATACCCCCAGGAGCCACGCACGTGGCGCCTCCTCACGAACCAGCAGTCCTTGACGCGGCCCAGAACTGTTGCCCTGCGCAACAATCGCATCTGAACGCCAGCGCCCGACCTCGGCCGATCCCCCGGCGACACCGGGCAACGGCACTGCACCCATTCCTGTGGACCGCTGGTCCGCAACCGCAGCACCACACCGACCTCTGGCGAGCGCGCACAACACCCGCCAGCCCAGGGCGGCAGCAATCCAGCCACTACCGCGGACCGCTGGTCTGCACCCGCAACCCCGGCCCGAGCCTCGGCGGGAGCGGCTGGAGTCAGGTGTCGGTGGGGCGGTGGAGGGTTTCTAGGAGGTGGGTGATGACGGTGTCGGGGGTGCGGGTCCAGTCGGTGGTGAGGATGTGGTGGACGCGCCAACCGGTTGCGGTCAGGGCTCGGGGGTGGGTGGTCAGGCGCTCGAGCAAGGAGTCGGCTGCCACACGCTCCGGCGTGTCAATCAGCACCGCGAGGCGGTGGCCGGCGTCGCCGGGGAGTTTCAGGGCTAGGTCGCAGCGGAAGACCGACTCGCCTACAGCGGTGTCGACCTCGACGCCTCGAGCCTCCAGGGCGGCGCGCACCTGCTCGATCACCGCGGTGGTCTCATCTGCGCGCAGCCTGCCGCCGAGTCCGGAGGCCCCGCTGCCGACCCCGGAGTACCCCTTGCCAACCCCGGAGTACCCGCTGCCGAGTCCGGAGTACTCACTGCCGAGTGCGGTGCCCCGGCTGGTACGCGGCGAGCTGCTCGTGGCGGGTTCCCGTCGTCGGCCTAGCGCGTACGGGGCGAGGGCGGCCTTTGCGGCTGGGATGTCACCGCGGGAAACGGCGGTGGCGTAGGTGAGGAAGCGGCGCAGGGTGTTGGCGCCGTCGTTGTAGGTGTTGGTGATGGCATCGGGTTCGATGCTGCTGACCACGACCATGTGCTGCCGGGCGCGGCTGAAGATCACGTTCAGGCGCTTCTCGCCGCCGGAGGTGTTGATCGGGCCGAAGTTCATCAGCATCCGGCCGTCCGGCCCGGCGGCGTAGCAGACGCTCATCAGCACGATGTCGCGCTCGTCGCCCTGCACGTTCTCCAGGTTCTTCACGAACAACCCGGCGTCCTGCTCGCCGACCGTCCGTATCTGCTCGGCCTCGTACAGCGCGCCGAACTCCGGGTCCGCCTCGGCTAGCTCATCCAGTGCTCGTTCGATCTCGCCCTGCTGGGCCTCGGAGAACGCGACGATGCCAAGGCTCTTGCCGGTGCGGCGGATGAGCAGCTCGCGCACCAGCCCGGCGATCCAGCGAGCCTCGGCCGGATTGGTACGGCGTACGTAGGTGCCGTCGACGAGTTGGACCGCGGTGATGCTGCCGGACAGGAGGCTGTCGCAGACCTCGGCGAGCGCAGGCGAGTCGGATCTCAGAGTCCACGGCGGCGCGGCGTGCGCGGGGAGCCGGTCCGGCACGGTCGCCAACCGGCCTTGGTAGAACGCCGCGTTGCTGAAGGAGATCAGCGCCTCCGAACGGCTTCGGTAGTGCCAGGTCAGCATGGTTGAGGCGAGACGCAGCGCGCTGATCGAGAGGAAGCTGTCCTCGGTCAGCGTGATCCCGACCTGCTCGACACTGTCGTCCTCGAACTCCGGTCCGACACCCGCCGCGGATATCGGGTCGGTGATCGCCGTCGGATCGGTGCGGACCTGGAAGTACTGCGTCGGCGGCAGCTGCATCTGGTCGCCGACGACAATCACCTGCGGTGCTCGGTGCAGCGCTGGGATGGCTTCCTCGACCGGGATCTGGCTCGCTTCGTCGTACACGACGACGTCGAAGTCGGTCGTCAGCGGCAAGGTGTCCGAGACCGACGACGGGCTCATCAGCCAGACCGGACGGAGCAGCGACACGACCGCGCCGGGTGCGCCGGATGCCAGGTCGCGGATCGATCGGTACCGCATCACCTTGCCGAACTCGTGTTCCAGCTCACGCCGGCCTGCTGCGAAGGTCTTCTTCCGTGCCTTGTCCTCCGGCGACATTCCGCTCACGCTCAGCTCGGAATGCGCAAGCTCGGTCAGGAACCGCCGCCGCACACCTGCCACGACGACCTCGGCGTTGAGCGTCGAGAGTTCGTCGTACACCAGGCTCAATTCACCGACGATCGAGTTCACTCGTGTCGACGAAACCTGCAGCTGAGCGGCCGACCGCGAACGCTCCCACTCTGCCGCACACACGGCGTGCTCGAGCTGCTCCGGCGTCGCTGCCAGCCGTCGCAGCACGGTCTGCACGGACTCCGGCGCCTCCGCCAGTTCCCGCAGCGCCGGAGCAACAGCCCGTACGACGGACTCCGCCGATGTGAGCTTGTCGGCCAACTCGCGCACCCCCGCCACGGTCAAGTCAGCGTACTGCTCCGCAAGTAGGCCCGATGTGGATGCCTCGGCCTGCTCTAGCGCACCGGCGAGCCGGGCAAGTCTGGCTGGAACGCCGTCCTGCAAGGCGATTCGCCAGTCAACGAGTTCCGGATCCTTCCGGATCGCCGCGAGCTTGTCGGCCAGCTGGCGCGGATCGTCGGTGCCCCAGCCAAGTTGGGTCTGCTCCGCGTGTTTCTTCACTGCTGCGGTCGCCTCGTGCGCTGTGACCAGGTCGGTGAGGATCTCCACGGACGACGGTCGCACCGCTCGCGTAGTGCTGTCGAAGCGCTCCTTTACCAACGACTTCACCCTGCGCCAGTCGCCGCTGAGGAAGGAGAACAGGCCTCCTTCCTTGCTTTGGGCAACCTTTAGTGCGGCCTTGGCGTCCGCGGGTGCCAGCGGCTCTCGCCAGCCGGCAGCCGCTTCCCAGGCCGACCGCTCCGCGGCGACGAGTCGTTCTCGCTCGCCTGCCGCCGCCGTCAACCGCTGTGCCGTGGGTGAGCTCGGGTCGACGGCGTCGACGGCCTCGTGCTCGGCGAGTGGACTGATGACGCGGCCCAACTCGCCTAGCGCCCTGGCCTGCTTGACCGTCCAACCGTTTCGCCGCTCCATGCCGTTGGCCACGGCCAGCGACGTGGCGACGTGCTGCGGGTCCGGCGCGTCGGGTGCAGCGGGCGACGTGAGGTTCGGTTGCGGGCCTGGCGTGTCGGGGCTGGTGGGCGAGGCGGGTACCGGGTGTGGCTCTGGGGCTCCGGATGCGGCGAGGGCGGGGGCTACGGCGGTCCAGTGGGACTCGATCTCCCAGGCGCGGGAGGGTACGGCGGGGTCGCCCCACATTTCCGGGACGAGGTAGGCGAGTGGGCTGCGGGCGAATACTCCGCCGGTAGCTGGATCGGCGGCTGCCAGTTCCTGCGCGAGCTTGTGGACGACCGGCCGTGCGGACCACCACTCAGTTGGCGACGGGAGCAGCCGTCGGTCGTCGGACGCTAGGTCGATGCGGTGATCGCGCAGTTCGGCCAGCCGGTTGACCAGCTCGCGTAGTCGCGGCTGACCGGTGCCGAGCTTCTCCTCGAACTCCGAGACGATCGCGAGCAGCCGCCCGACCCGCGCCACCAGTTCGTCCCGCCGTACGGTCAACGAGTCCAGATCATCCGACGCGGTGAGCCAGCTCTCGTAGGTCTCGCGCAACCCGTGGACGAAGGCCTTCTTGTCCGCCTGCGAATCGTGGATCAGCGTGCACAACCCGTCGAGTCGCCGGCTCGCAAGCCTGGCGTGTACGACGTCGAGCGCGGCTCGCTTCTGGCAGACGAACAGCACCCGCCGACCGCGGGCGATGAAGTCCGCGATCATGTTGGTGATCGTCTGCGACTTGCCGGTGCCCGGCGGGCCTTGGATCACGAAGCTTTCGCCCCGCTGGGCGCGCGCGATCGCCGCGACCTGGGAACCGTCTGCCGGAACCACCAGCTGCCGCGCGGCGATCGGCAGCTCCGGCGGTTCGCTGCTGAGCGGCCGCGGCCGGTCGGAGAACAACTGGTCGAACGAGGGGCACGACTGGCCGGTCTCGAGCAGTTCGTCGTAGTCGCGGACCAGACCGAGCGTGCGGTAGTTGAAGTTCGCCAGGGATACCGCGCACAGGTCGACGTCCCAGGAGTACGGACCGCCCTCGGTGTCGAGCGTGTACGTGTCGGTCTCGATCATGGCCGGCCGCCGGGGCTCGCCGCCGAGCGCGATGCTCAGCGGAAGGTCCGGCACAGCCAACTGGGAGCGGAAGATCTGCACGCCGAGCGGCTGGTAATCGCTGCGCCGATACGAGTACGCGTACTGCCGGCCGCCGAACTCGTGCGCTGTGTTGCCATGCTGGCGGCGGCGATAGTTCCGCAGCTTCAGCATCGCGCGCTGCCGGACCACGTCGATCCGCGGTTTCTCGCGCAGGTGCAGGCGCAGCCCCGGCTCGGTCGCCTGGATCTCCTTCGCGAGACGCTCGTGCAACACGGCGATCGCACCCGGCTCGGCGAGATCGACCTTCTCCGGCAGGTTGATGCCGTACAGCTGGTGCAGGTGGTGCCGCAGCGTCGGGTTGACCTCGGCGACGGGATCGGTGATGCGCAGCGTGTACGAGTCTCGCACGCCGCGCTTCTTCGTCAGCTCCACCTTCGCCAGCACCAGCGGCGACGCCAGCCGCGTGTTCGGGTCGTTCTTCAGGTCGTGCCACCGCAGGAACGCCGGAACCAGGCGCAGCTGATCCTGCCCGTACTCCGCGCGGTCCCGCCGGGCCGTAGCGATCAGCTTGTCCAACGCGTTCGCGGCGTACGGCGCTTCGTCGTACCGGATCCACTTGCCGAGCGGCTGGGCCTTGCCGAGCAGCAAAGCGCCGAGTTCGTCGCGCCACGTGAACAGCTGCTCGGGGCGGATCGTGCGTACGTCGAGCATCAGCGGGACGGACACCTCGGTCAGGTTCAGCGTCTGCGCCGTAGGCCGGAAGTTGACCAGCCGATTGCGTCGGGACAGGTCGAACAACCGGTCCCGCAGCGCGCGGAGTACGGCGGTACGACGATCCGCGACGCCCCGGGTGATCGCTTCGACGTCGAAGTCGAGCGGCTGGTCGCGGTAGTTCTCCAACTGCTCGATCAGGGAGCGGAGGTCCTGCGCGCGGAGGTGCCGATCCGGCTCGGCCATCTGTGCCGCCACCGAGACGATCACCGGGTGCAGGCCCGGATCGAGCGCATAGAGGTTGCCTCTGGCATCGATCAGCCGGGCGACGTCCTCGGTCCGGGACAGGTCGAGACCGCAACCGAGTCCGATCAGCAACTGGCCGAGGCTGAAGATGTCGGTGAGCGGATCGTGGTGGCCGACCACGTGTTCCCAGCTCTGCCAGCCGGCCAGATGCACAGGCGCGGTGACCGCCTCGGGGATCGGCTCGACCACTGTCGTCCGCGGCCGGCCTCCGCTTTCGGGGAGGTCTATGTCGGACTGCCGGTGCGCGACGACATCGACCGCTGTCGCTCGGAGACCCTCGCGGGCATCGAGTTCAAGCTGGTTGAGCACCGGTCGGCCGGCTTCTTCGGGAGCGAAGCCGAGCCGGGTCTGCTCGTCGACTGTGATCCGGCCGAGCCCGCGCAACGGCGCGACCAACCCACGCTCGTGCACTGCGGCGGTCGCGTGGAACAGGGGCAGTACCGCTGCCAGCAGTGCGTCGCTGCCGAGCCCGCCCTGCGAAACCGCCAATGCGACGAGATCCCTAGCGCTCATCCGACCACCTCGTCCGCGGCCTGAGCCAGCTTCGCCCGGCGCTTGTCGGACCAACCGAGCTCGTCGTCGGCCAGATCGTCGTACGACGTAAGCCCCGCACGCCGAGCGATCGCCATCGACGCAACCAGGCCGGCGTCACCGGTGTCCGGATCGGCAGTCGCCAGATCCAGCAGCAGGTAACAGAGATAGCGTTTTGTTGCCTCACCCAACTGTCTCGGTCGGGGCATGGGCGCTCCGTCGACGGGCCGCACCGCCAGTGGCTCGTCGAACCGCGGCATCGTCGTACTTGGTACGCCGAGCGGGCCGGGCGGGTCGGCGAACCCGGCCGCGAAGGTGGCGACCGCGTCCGTGTGCAGGCCCTCGGCGTACGCGATCCAGGCGGCGAAGTCCGTACTCAGCTTGCGCAGCAGGACCGCGTCCAGGAGGTCTGGCGCGTCGACATCGAGCGGGCCGGTGATCAGCGATTCCACGTCCTCGCCGGCGAGCCAGTTCTTCAGAGCCCACGCACGGGCGACTCCCTCGGGATGAGTCGTGCCGCGGCTGCCCGTGCTCAGGTCGAGCTCGTCGGCTTGCCGGAGATAGGCCTCTGGATCCGCTGTGCTGAGCCCCGTCTGGAGCTTGAGCAGCGCGCGGACCGTCGTACGGAGGTCGCCGCAGGCTGTCAACGCACCGCGGTCGGCGAACAATTCCGTCGCCAGGCCCCAGCGCCGGTGAGTCTCCAGGTATTGCTGTGGCGTCCGCGCATCGCCGGCCGCAGCGTCGAGTAAGCGGTCCACTGCGAGATAGGCGCCGTCTTCTGCATCCCACAACACGCGGTGCGCCAACTCGTGCCCCATGACTGCCGTCAGTTCGTCCTGGTCCAGCTTCTCCAGCAACGCCCCCTCGAAGACGACGATCGCCTTTCCGTCCTGATGCACGTAGAACGCGTTGCCCCCACCGTGCACCTGGAAGAACTCGAGCTCCGCGTCCACGCCCAACGCTTCCGCCGCTCGTCGCCCGGCCCGATGCACATCCGGATGCGAGGCTTCGTCCAACCGATAGGCGTTGCGCAGCAAAACGTCGCCCACCCCGGCCACCGGCCCACCCAGCAAGGCAGACCAGGCACGCTCGTCCACCCGGCGCACGTAAGCCAGCACGCCTCGGTGGTACCCCAGCACGGACAACATTCAGCCACCATAACCACGCCCACCGACGAAATCCTCTGCCTGCGTGGGTACGGTGGCGAGACGTCGCGCATTCGAAGGAGCTGGTTGATGAAGCTGGTCGAGGAAGCCGCTGCCGCAGCGCCCGGACTGATCGAGCTGCGGCGGGAGCTGCACCAGATCCCCGAGGTCGGTCTCGACCTGCCGCAGACGCAGGCGCTTGTGCTCGATGCCCTTGCCGGTCTGCCGCTGGAGATCACCACCGGCACCGAGCTGACGTCGGTCGTCGGCGTACTGCGGGGCGGTCAGCCCGGTCCGACGGTGCTGCTGCGCGGTGACATGGACGCACTGCCGGTGGTCGAGGAGACCGAGCTCAAGTACGCGTCAACCAACGGGAACATGCACGCCTGCGGGCACGATCTACACACGGCCGGACTGGTCGGGGCAGCGCGACTGCTCAGCTCTCACCGCGAGGAACTGCATGGGAACGTGCTCTTCATGTTCCAGCCGGGCGAGGAAGGTGTAGGCGGCGCGGGATACATGCTGAGGGAGGGCCTGCTGCAGGCGACCGGTGACAAGCCGATCGCCGCGTACGCCGTACACGTGTGGTCCCAAGCTGCTAAGGGAGTGTTCCAGACGCGGCCGGGGACGATGTTGGCCGGCTCGAACCAGTTACACATCACCGTGCATGGCAAGGGCGGGCACGGCTCATCGCCGTACACGACGATCGACCCGGTGCCGGTGGTTGCCGAACTGGTGCTGGCGTTGCAGACGTACGCGACCCGCAAGGTGAACGTGTTCGACCCGGTGGTGATCACGGTGACCCAGCTCGCGGCCGGGGTCGCGGTCAACGTCATCCCGAACACGGCGAGACTCGGCGCGACCGTGCGTACCTTGTCGAACGAGACCTTCGACCAGCTGTCGCGGGAGTTGCCGGCGCTGGCCGAGGGGATCGCGTCGGCGTACGGCTGCACGGTCGAGGTTGACTTCAGCAAGCAGTACCCGGTGACGATCAACGACGCCGTCAGCACCGCAGCTGCGAGTGCGGAGCTCGCCGAGTTGTTCGGGGCCGCGCGAGTGGAGCCGATGGACAATCCGTTGATGGGGTCGGAGGACTTCTCGATGGTGCTGGAGGAGGTGCCCGGCACGTTCGTCATGCTCGGCGCGCGTCCCGACGATGTCGGTGAGGACGGGCCGTCCAACCACTCGAGCGTGGTCCGCTTCGACGACGCCGTACTCGGTGATGAGGCCGCGGCGTTGGCGCAGCTGGCCGTGGCTCACTTGGTTCCTCGATAAAGGACCCGGAGCCGTCGTTCTCGAGGGAACGACGGCCCCGGGTGTGTGTCAGCTGACGCGGACGGTGTAGGCGCCGCGGCTGCCGTACGTCGAGTAGCCGGTGTTCAGCGGGTCGCCGTACCCGGTGTTGTCGACCCGGAGGTAGTACCGCCCGGCTGTGACCTGGCGGCTGATGCTCGCGCTCAGGCCTGTCGGGGTGGCGGCGTTCGTCTGGCCGGCGGCTGGGTCAGCCGTGGCGAGGACGGCACCGGTCGAGTCGAGCAGCTGCAGCTTGATGTCCAGGTCGGCGCCGGACGCGGCCGCGTTCGCCGCGAACGTGAAGGTGCCGGCGGCCAGGTCGATCCGGAACATGTCGACGTCCGAGTCGTCGGCGTAGATGCCGCTCACGGTGGTGCCGACGGTGAGGGCGGTGGCGTCGGCCGTGCCGTTGCCGTGGTCGTCGGCCCGCAGCGCCAGGCCGTTCTGACCCGCGACCGCGAAGTCGTCTTCGGTGTTGTTGGCGCCTGCGTACTCGCCCTTGCTCCACTGGCTGATCGCCTTGTAGTAGCCGACGCCCATGATGGGAGCCCAGGAGCCGTGACCCTGGTAGTAGCCGACGGACGCCGTACCGTCGTGGCTCAGGCCCACGGTGTGGCCGGCCTCGTGCGACGCGGCTTCCGCGATGTTCTTCGCGCCGGTGCCGACGCCCTTGGTGAAGACCAGCGCCGGCTGGTAATACGCGTGGTTGCTGGTTTGGTCGAACACACCGACGTACGCGACACCGCCGCATCCGCAGCCGGACTGGTACCAGGTCGTCGGGTCGATCAGGACGCGGGTGCCGTACTGCTGGTCGGTCGCCCCGGACCGCGTGATCGCATCCGGCGACGGCTCCTGTGTCGTCACGTCCACGTCGAACGGCGCGTAGTCCTCGGCGACCCGAGCCCACACATCACGTACGACGTCCTGCTCGGCGGTGCTCCAGTTGCTCGGATTCCCGTCGGTGTCGTACGGCGTGACGTTCACCGGGTCGACGCCTTTGGACGCGTTCCACGCCGTACCGGTGATGGTGTGGCCGTCGAAGTCGAGGTAGATGACCCGGTTGGAGCCGGGCTTGCTGTGCAGCTCGAAGGCCGGGCCGGTCGCGGCGGCCAGCGCCTTGGTGGCCCAGCGCGGCGACGGCGCCGACACCTGCTGCGTGCCGTTGACGGGCTCGCGGTAGAAGAGCTTGCCCTGCTTGTCCAGCCAGCTGGTCTTGTCGGTGGCAAGGATCCGTTCGAGCTTCTGCGCGGGAATTCCGTTGCGTTGGGCCAGGTCGGAGATGCGCGGCTGGAGCTTGCTCAGCGCCGCCGTACCTTGAAGGTCCTGGCCGAGGAGCTGATCGGTCGGGACCGGCTGCTGGGCGTTGGCCTGGCTGCCGGCCGCCACGGCCAGCGCGCTGAAGACCACGACGCCGGTGCCGACGAGCACACCAGTTCGGCGGAAAAGGGCGTGCATAGAGGGTCCTCCTCGGGACTCCGTTGTGGCTCACTGTCTGAACAAGCCTCACTTGTCGTACGCATTTGCGTACTGTGCGTAGCCTGCCCCGAAGGCTTCTTCCATGTACATGACTTTCGGCGGAATTAACCTTCGTCTTTAGGCGATGCCCGAAGCTGCGCGATGATGAGGCGTGGATGCCGAGAAGCGCGGGGAGATCCGATGCGGTTCATGATGATGTTCCAGGCCAGTGACAAGTCCGAGGCCTGGGAGCAGCCGAGCGAGAAGAGCCTCACCGAGATGGGTCTGGTGATGGCGGAGATGGCCGAGAAGGGCGTTCTGCTCGCCGGCGAGGGTCTGCTGCCGAGTTCGAAGGGCTTCCGGCTGCAGCTGGACAGCGGCAAGCGGCGGGTCGTCGACGGACCGTTCGCCGAGACCAAGGAGCTCATCGCCGGGTTCTGCCTGATCGAGGTCGCGTCCCGCGAGGAGGCGCTCGAGTGGGGCTGGCGCTGCCTGGCCGCCGACGACGGCAACTCTGGGGGGCTCGAGATTCGTCAGGTCGCGACCGCGGACGACTTCGGCGACGAGTTCACTCCCGAGGCGCGAGCGCGCGAGGAGCGGACCTTCCTGAAGGCCGCCGAGAACCTTCAGAAAAGCAATACCTGACGAATGGACGCGCCCGCGGCGAGCGTGTCGAAGGCTTCGTTCAGGTCGCCGAGGGCAACGGTCGAAGTGAGCAACCGGTCGACCGGTAGCCGGCCTGCTTCGTAGAGCGCGATGTAGCGAGGGATGTCGCGGCTGGGGATCGACGAACCCAGGTACGAGCCTTTCACCGTGCGCTCCTCGGCGACGAGGCTGACCGCCGGGATGCTGAAGGATTGGGATGGATGCGGCAGGCCCACCGTGACCGTGGTACCGCCGCGGCGGGTCGCGGCGTACGCCTGCTCGAGCACCTTCGCGCTTCCCACCGTCTCGAAGGCGTAGTCGGCACCGCCTGACGTCGCCTCCCGCACCTCGTCGACGGCTTCGTTGTCGCGAGCATCGACAACCTGAGTGGCCCCGAGCGACTGTGCGAGGGCAAGTTTCTCCGGTACGACGTCGACCGCGACCAGCGGATTCGCGCCGGCCAGGACCGCGCCGAGGAGCGCCGACAACCCGACACCGCCGAGGCCGAAGACGACCGCACTCCGGCCGGGCCGGAGCTGGGCGGTGTTCACCACCGCGCCGACGCCGGTCAGCACCGCACAGCCGAACAGCGCCGCGATCTCCGGTGGCAGCGACGGGTCGATCTTCACCGCCGACCGCGCGGACACCACCGCGTGATCGGCGAACCCGGACACCCCGAGATGGTGATGCACCCCATCGAGACGTCGTACGCCGTTCAGGAGAGTGCCGGCTGCGTTGGCAGCGGCGCCTGGTTCACACAACGCGGCCCGGCCCTCGGCGCAGGGACCGCACTCACCGCATGCGGGGACGAAGGCGAACGCGACCGTGTCGCCGGGCGCGAATCCGGAGGCTTCGGAGTGGACGACTTCGCCTGTCGCCTCGTGGCCGAGGAGCATCGGCATCACCCGGGGCCGCGAGCCGTCGATCACGGAGAGGTCCGAGTGGCACAGGCCGGCCGCGTGGATGCGGACCAGGAGTTCACCAGGTCCTGGCGGCGCCAGTTCCACTTCCTCGATCCGCAGTGGGCGTGAGTCGGCGTACGGACTCGGCAGGCCCATTTCCCGCAGTACTGCGCCTCGCACGATCATCCGGCCATCCCTTCGAGTGCCTCGCGAATGCGGTCCGGGACCGGAACGGGACGACGGTCCTCCCGGCCGACGAACACGTGCACGAACCGCCCCGTCGCGGCTGGCTCGCTCGCGCCCTCCCGGAACAGGCCGATGTCGTACCGCACGCTCGAGTTGCCCACCTTGCCGGCGCGCAACCCGGCGTCGACTGTCCCGGGGAACTCGAGCGGCTGCTTGAACGTGCACTGCGAGTCCACGCACAGCCCGATCACGTGACCGCGGTGGATGTCGAGCCCGCCGACCCGGATCAGGAAGTCGTTGATCACGGTGTCGAAGAAGCTGTAGTACTCGACGTTGTTCACGTGCCCGTAGACGTCGTTGTCCTTCCACCGCAACGTGATCGCCAGAAAGTGCGGGAAGGAACTCCGGTCCATCGGGCCACCATAAGGTGCTCTCCATGAGGTTCGTTCTGATTCCCGGCGCGGGGTGTACGTCGTGGCACTGGCATCCGGTGACGGACGAACTGCGGCGCCGGGGTCATGAGGTCATCGCGGTCGACCTGCCGTGTGACGACCCGGAGGCCGGGCTTCCGGAGTACGTCGAGACCGTGGTGAGCGACGTACCCCCGGGTGATGACGTTGTGGTGGTGGCGCATTCGCTGTGAGGGTTCACCGGTGCGATGGTGTGTGAGCGGTTGCCGGTGCAGGAGTACGTGCTCGTGGCGGGGATGGTGCCAGTGCCGGGTGAGTGCGTGCGGGACTGGTGGGGGAACGCAGGCTTCCAGTCTGTCGGCGACGATGTCGACACGTTCTTCCACGATCTGCCGGCGGACTTCGCCGCGGAGGCTCGGCGGCAACTGCGGGAGCAGTCCGAGCGGCCGATGGGCGACCCGTGTGCGATCGACAAGTGGCCGGACGTACCGACCCGGGCTGTGATCGCGCGGGACGATCTGTTGTTCCCGCCTGCGTTCATGCGGCGGATGACCCGGGAGCGGCTCGGGTTCATGCCGGACGAGGTGCCCGGCGGCCACTTCCCGATGCTCGGCCATCCGGACGTGCTGGCCGACTACCTGACCTGATCGTTGTCCATGCTGTACCTCGACTCGGACAGAGGGAGGGTTCATGGCTGTGATCGAGGGCCGGCAGACCGCGTCGTACGAAGGGGACCTCGTCGTGTTCCTGATCGGGATGCGGATCAACTCGTTGCGGGCTGTGCGGCAGTGGCTGCCGGTCGTGCGCGCGATGGGCCCGATGCTGCGGGAACTGTCGAAGGATCCCGAGAGTGGGTTGCTCGGCTTCCGCACCCTGCCGACCTGGCGAGGGATCACGTTGATCCAGTACTGGGAGTCGGTCGAGAAGCTCCAGGCGTTCGCGAACGACAACGGCCGGACGCACCGGCCGGCCTGGCTGGACTACTTCCGGCAGTCGTTCAAGGGTGGTGCCGCAGGCATCTGGCACGAGACGTACGTCGTACCGGCCGGCAACACCGAAACCATCTACGGCAACATGCCACTCATCGGCCTCGGCAAGGTCGCCGGCGTGGTCCCGGTGGGCAGCCGCGGCGACACGGCCGCCGAACGCCTCGGACTACCTCGAACTCCACAACCTACGGTGCCGTAACCTACGGTGCCGTAGGGTGGGTGGAACCGCCGAGGAAGGAGATTCGGGTGACCGACAAGCTGGTGACGAATCTGCTGCACGAACTGGAGCCCGTCGTCGAGCAGAATCTCGAGCGGCACCTGGCCATCACCAAGGACTGGAATCCGCACGACTACGTGCCGTGGAGCGAGGGCCGCGACTTCGCGTTCCTCGGCGGTGAGGACTGGTCGCCCGAGCAGTCCCGGCTGGACCCGGTCGCCAAGGTCGCGATGATCACCAACCTGCTGACCGAGGACAATCTGCCCTCCTATCACCGGGAGATCGCGACCCAGTTCGGACTCGACGGGGCGTGGGGCACCTGGGTCGGCCGTTGGACCGCGGAGGAGGGCCGGCACGGGATCGCGCTGCGTGACTACCTGGTGGTCACCCGCGGAGTGGACCCGGTCGAGCTCGAGAACGCCCGGATGGCGCACATGACCGCCGGTCACGTCGTCGAGAAGAACATGCTCGAGGCGATCGCGTACGTGAGCTTCCAGGAGCTCGCCACCCGGGTCTCACATCGCAACACCGGTAAGGCCACCGGGTGCGTGATCGCGGATCAACTGCTGGCCCGGATCGCCACCGACGAGAACCTGCACATGATCTTCTACCGGAACCTGGTCGCCGCGTCGTTCGAGACGGCGCCGAACGAGACCATGCGAGCGGTCACCAACGAGGTGAAGGACTTCTCGATGCCCGGCGCCACGATGGAGGGGTTCGCCCGCAACTCGGTGACGATCGCAAA
>WNGE01024761.1_pt1 | contig 19360 bp, 19 predicted proteins | sample 5400651 | NCBI WGS metagenome assembly WNGE01 (sample SAMN13153370, study PRJNA577476) | soil metagenome | isolation source: 60 cm soil or saprolite under grassland replicate 2 | place: USA:California | collected 2016-06-15
TCGTAGGGGATGTCGCGCGTCGCGAGATAGAGCACGACCGCCGAGAGCTCGGCGAGCACGACGATCGCGCCTGCGGCGGCCATCAGCGAGATCTCCCACGTGTCGACGCCGACGCCCCAGCGCGAGCTCCCCACGCTGCAGCGGGCGTCCGTCACGCCGAAGCCGACGACCAGCTGCACGGTCCACGCGAGCGGCGCGCCGAGCAAGCCGAACCATTGGAGGAACTCCTGCCCCGCCGGCGAGTCGAGCACGCGTCTCACAGGGCCGCCGAGAGCACGCACGCCGTCACGAGCAGCGTGAGGACGTTCACGGCGTGCCAGTAGAAGGCGATCGTCCGCACGGCGACGACGCGGTAGCGGGTCACGCCGGTTGCGAGTCGCAGGAGCAGCCAGACGTTCAGCAGCAGGCCGACAGCGATGTGAGCGTGATCGGCGCCGAGTAGTGTGTAGTAGATCGAGGCGTATGCGTCCTGCTGCGGCGTGAACCGGTCGAGGTCGCCCGCAAACTGGTGGACCGCGACGCCGAAGTAGACGCCCTGCACGACGAGCGCCGCGAGGATCAGGCTCGCCGCGCGCCGCGCGAGCCCGCGCCTCGCGGCCCCGTATGCGAGCGCCATCGGCACGCTCGTCGCCGCGAGCACGCCCGCGAGCACGAGCGGAAGCACGACCTTCGGCGCGGCGATCCCGTCCGGCGGCCACTCCACCGTGTTGAAGCGCAGGTACGCGTAGGAGCCGAACAGCACCCCGAAGAGGGTCGCCTCCGTCGCGATGAACGCCGCCATGCCCCACCAGCCGCCGGGCGCGGCGCTGCGCGGGCGAGCAGGGATCACCGTCGCGCTCACTCAGGCTCCTCCCAGTGCCAGGCGGCGAGGGCGAGCGCCGCGAGGCCCGCGAACGCGAGCGCGCCGAGGTAGTGCGACGTCAGCACGAGGACGAAGAGCACGGTGACGCAGAGAGCCAGGATGATCGGCCAGGGCGACTCGGAAGGCATCTCGAGCACCTCGTCGAGATAACCGTCCTTGACGGTCGACGCGACGGCCTCGTGGCCCTCGTCGAAGACGCGGGCGCCGCGCCCGAGGTCGCGCGCGTCCTGCGCACGGTCCTCCGCGTCCCAGTTGGGGTACGGGCCCGAGACGCGCGGGATGACCGCGAAGTTGTAGTGCGGCGGCGGCGACGGCGTCGTCCACTCGAGCGTGCCGCCGTAGAACGGATCGGGGCCGGCGGGCGCGCCGCGGACGCGGCTCCACGCGAGGTTGAACGCGATCAGCACGAGCCCGGCGGCGAGCACGTAGCCGCCGATCGTCTCGATCAGGTTGTACGTCGCCCAGCCGTCGTCGGGCGCGTACGTGTAGATGCGCCGGGTCATTCCGAGCAGGCCGACGATGTGCATCGGGAAGAACGTCACAGCGGTGCCGACGAACGTCAGCCAGAAGCCCGTCTGCGCCAGCCGCTCGTGATAGAGGCGCCCGGTCACCTTCGGGAACCAGTAGAAGAGCCCGCCGAGCAGCGGGAAGACGGCCGCGCCGAAGATGATGAAGTGGAAGTGCGCGACGACGTAGTAGGTGTCGGTCGTCGCCTGGTCGATCGGGACGGCGGCGAACGTGATCCCCGAGAGGCCGCCCAGGACGAAGAAGACGATGAACCCGCCGATGAAGAGGAGGGGCGCCTTGAACTGCGGGCGTCCCATCGTCACGGTCAAGGTCCAGGCGAACACCTGGATCGCGCTCGGGATGACGACCATCATGCTCGCCGCCGCGAAGAAGACGACGGCGATCGTCGGCAGGCCGACCGTGAACATGTGATGCGCCCACACGCCGAAGCCGATGAACGCGACCAGCAACTCGGCGAGCGCGACGAGCGGGAACGCGATCATCTTCCGGCGCGCGAACGTCGGGATGATCGAGGTCGCGATCCCGAAGGCCGGGAGCACGATGATGTACACCTCGGGGTGGCCGAAGAGCCAGAACAAGTGCTGCCAGAGCAGCGGATCGCCTCCGTGCGCGACATCGAAGAAGTGAAAGCCGGCCTTGCGCTGCAGCTCGAGGAAGACGAGGTCGATCGTCAACGCCGGCAAGGCGAAGAGAAGCGAGAGCGCCGTCGCCAGGATCGCGAAGCAGAACAGCGGCATTCGGTTCAGCGACATTCCGGGCGCGCGGTTCTTGAAGATCGTCACGACGAGATTGACCGCTCCCGCGAGCGACGAGATACCGTTGAAGATCAGGCCCAGCGCGTAGAAGTCGACGTTCAATCCCGGGCTGTACTCGCGCAGGGCGAGCGGCACGTAGTCGAACCAGCCCGCGTTGGGCGCGAGCCCCATGAAGACGCCGGCGTAGATGAAGCAGCCCGACGCGAGGAAGAGCCAGAAGCTCAGCGCGTTCAGCCGCGGGAACGCCATGTCCCGCGCCCCGATCATCAGCGGCACGAGGTAGTTGCCGAAGGCGCCGAGCTGCAGGGGAATGACGGCGAGAAAGATCATCGTCACGCCGTGCGTTGTGAACAGCTCGTCGAACGTGCCCGGCGAGACGACATGGCTGTCGGGCCGCGCGAGCTGCGTGCGCACGAGCAGCGCCTCGACGCCTCCCGCGAGGAAGAACGCAAGCGTTGCGAAGAGGTAGAGGAGACCGATCCGCTTGTGGTCGAGGGTCGTCAGCCAGCCGAGGACGCCGGGCCGCTCCTTCCAGATGATCTCGAGCCGGCCAACTCGGTCGGCCGCGGGAGCCGTAACGGTTGTCACTTCAGGCTCTCCAGGTAGGCGAGCAGGTCGCCGAGCTCGTTGCCGGTGAGCTGCAGGCGCGGCATCTTGTTTCCCGGCTTGACGTGCTGCGGGTCGGCGATCCAGCCGGCGAGCTGCTCGGTGGTGTTCGGGATCGTTCCCGCGGCGAGCGTCTTGCGCGTTCCGAGGTGCGTGAGGTCGGGCCCGACGTCGCCGTTCGCCGCCGTTCCGCGCAGGCGGTGGCAGGCAGAGCAGGGCTGCGAGAGGAAGACGTCCCGCCCGCGCTTGTCGTCTGCGTCCACGGGAGCGCGGGCAGGCTTCGCCATGTTCGCCAGCCAGGCGCGGAAGGCGGCCGGCGGCTCGGCGACGACCGTCGCCGTCATGTGCGCGTGCTGCAGGCCGCAGAACTCCGCGCACTGGCCCTCGTACGTGCCGGCCTGGTCGGCCTCGAGCAGCAGCCGGTTCGACCGGCCTGGGATCAGGTCGATCTTGCGATTGAGCTGGGGGATCCAGAAGCTGTGGATCACGTCGTCCGTGGTGCCGATCACCTGCACGCGCGTGCCGGTGGGAATGTGGATCTCGTTCGCGGTGACGGCCCTGGTGCCGGGGTAGCGAACCTCCCACCACCACTGGTGGCCGATCACGTCCACGGTCAGCCGCGTGGAGCCGCGGGCCGGCGCCGCAGTCGAGCGAAGCACGACGATGTCCGACCAGAAGAAGAGCAGCGAGAGCAGGATCACCGGCACGGCGATGCCGAGAGCGATGACGAATGCCGTTCCCGCCTTGTCGTCTCCGCCGAACGGAAGCTCGGTCCGGTTGCGGCGCAGCCAGCCGAGGAAGAGCAGGCCGCAGACGACGGCGAAGCCGATCCAAGCGCCCGTCATCGTCCACCACCAGAGGTGGCTGATCGCGTGCTCCGGCTTGCCCTTCGGGGCGAGGGTGTTCTGGTTCCCGCCGCATCCTGCGAGAGCAAGCGTCAACGCGGCGAGCGGGAACGCGCGCAGGGCCAAGCGGGTCATCCGTGCTGCGGCGATACCCGAGGCCCCTGCCGACAAACGCGCGCAGGGTTCGAGCCGCGGCTGAGAAACTTCTAGCGCATGAAGCGTGCGTCGTTCGTCGCTGCGCTCGGCCTTCTCGCCACCGGCTGCGGCGGGGAGACGGCCGGCGTCGAGCAACCGCCCCACACGACCACGCCGCCGCCGACGACGACCGTTGCCACGACGACGCAGCGGCCCGTGTTACTCGAGCTGTTCTTCCTTGCTCCGGACGGAAAGCTCGTAGCGGCCTCACGGGCCGTCGCGCACACGCAAACGCCGGGCGCGCGGACGTCGAGGACTTCGCGCCGCCGATCCTCGTCGAGCATCCGGCTGCGGGCGAGAACGTGTCGAGCCCGTTGCACGTGACGGGGAGCGCGAACACGTTCGAGGCGACGTTCAACTACCGGCTCGAGGACGCGCAGGGCAACGAGCTTGCGAAGGACTTCGTCACGGCGACCTCGGGCTCCGGCACGCGCGGGACGTTCGACTTCACGGTTCCGTTCACAGTCGCCACCGCGCAGGACGGAAAGCTCGCGGTCTTCGAGCTATCCGCGGAGGACGGTTCCGTCATCCACGAGCGCGACATCCCGCTGCGGCTCGTCCCCTGACACGGCGCGCTCGGGCAGCGCCTCGGCGAGCTCGTGCAGGGCGCCGAGCTCGGGCGTGGCGATGCGGATCGTCTCGCCGTCGTTCAGCTCGAGCACGAGCGCCGGGCGGCCGCCGATACGGTCGTGGGCCCCGCGCCCGAGGCGCGACGAGGCGATTCCCGCGAAGGAGATCCGGCGCGAGGCCTTACGCCCGCGGCCGGCGCCGTCAAACGTCAGGGCGCTCGAGTCGACCAGGATCCGGCCCGCCATCGCGGGGCCTCCGTCCTGCCATACCGCTGCGTAACCCGTCGAGCGCATGAACGAAGATTCGCCGCGCCGGCCCGCGGAGGCGTCAGGCCGGGCGCGGAACGGCGCTGCGGTGTTCCCGCACGTCCTTCCGTGCTTCCGCCGATGGAGCGCGGCCGTCCCCCAGGGAAACTGGGACCAGGGCCCGGGACATGTCCAGGGACCTGGTCCCGAACAAAGGAGGCGCCATGAAGGCTCTCGTCTACCACGGGCCCGGCCTGCGGGCCTGGGAAACAGTCCACGATCCCACCGTCCTCGAGCCGACGGACGCCGTCGTCCAGATCGACTCCTCGACGATCTGCGGGACCGACCTGCACATCCTCAAGGGTGACGTCCCGGAGGTGAAGCCGGGCACCGTGCTCGGCCACGAGGCGGTCGGCACCGTCGTCCTGACCGGCGCGGGCGTCGCGACGCTGACCGAAGGCGACCGCGTGCTCGTGTCCTGCATCACCTCGTGCGGCCGCTGCCGGTTTTGCCGCGAGGGCCACTACGGTCTCTGCACGGGCGGAGGCGGCTGGATCTTCGGCCACCTGATCGACGGGCTCCAGGCGGAGCTCGCGCGGGTGCCGTTCGCCGACACCTCGGTGCACAAGGTGCCGGAGTCGCTGACCGACGAGCAGGTGCTGTTCCTCGCGGACATCCTGCCGACGGCGTACGAGGTCGGGATCCTGAACGGAAGGGTCGGCCCCGGCGACACGGTCGCGATCGTCGGCGCCGGCCCGATCGGCCTCGCCGCGGTCATGACCGCGAAGCTGTTCACGCCGGGCCGCATCATCGCGATCGACCTCGATGCAGGACGTCTCGCGAAGGCGCGCGAGTTCGGCGCCGACGCGACGATCGACAACGGCCGCGAGGATGCGGTCGCAGCAGTGCAGGAGCTCACAGGCGGTCTCGGCGCCGACGTGGCGATCGAGGCGGTCGGCGTCCCCGCGACGTTCGAGCTCTGCACTGAGCTGATCCGCCCCGGCGGCCGCGTCGCCAACGTGTGCGTGCACGGACATTCCGCAACCCTGCACCTCGAGAAGCTATGGATTCAGGACGTGACGATCACGACCGGGCTCGTCGACACCGTCACGACACCGACGCTCATGCAGCTGATCGAACAGGGGAAGCTCGATCCGACACCGTTCGCGACGCACCGATTCGCGCTCGCTGACACGATGGCCGCGTATGACACGTTCTCGGCCGCCGCAGAGTCGAACGCGCTGAAAGTGGTGCTCGAAGCAGAGAGGGTCGCGATCGAGGCGCCGCACCGCGAGGAGCTCGTTGGAGCGGTTGTCTAGCGGAACGGTGAAGAGCCGGGCGCCCCGCCGTCGGGCGCCCGGCGCTTCCGCCGAGATCGACGTCATCCTCCGCGACGGGCGCACGCTCCGCCTGCGTCCTCCCACGCGCGCCGACGTTCCCGCCCTGACGGATTTCTTCAGGGCGCTCTCGCCGCAGAGCCTCTACACTCGCTTCCACGGCACGGTCGCAGTGGACGACCGGCTGGGCGACCGAGTCGTCGACCCGGATTTCGTCGAGCGGGGCGCCCTGATCGGCGTCGCCGACGGCAGGATCGTCGCGCTCGGAAACTGGGCGCGGCTGCGCGATCCGCGCTCGGCGGAGGCGGCGTTCGCGGTCGCAGACGAGCTGCAGGGGAGCGGCATCGGCACGCGCCTGCTCGAGCGGCTCGCCGCGCTCGCGGGCGAGGCCGGCATCGAGCGCTTCGTCGCAGAGGTCCTGCCGAGCAACCTTGCGATGCTGAAGGTCTTTGCGGGCGCCGGTCTCGACGTCCACCGCGAGATCGCCGAGGGCAACGTGGAGATCGTTTTCCCGATCGCAGCGACCAGCGAGTACGTCTCCGCGGTCGACTCCCGCGATCACATCGCGGTCGTCGCGTCGCTGCGTCCCTTCTTCGAACCGCGCGCCGTGGCCGTCGTCGGCGCTTCCGCGAGGCGAGGGACGATCGGCGGCGAGCTCTTCCGCAACGTGCTCGCCGGAGAGTTCGCCGGCGCGGCTTATCCGGTGAACCGGAAGGCCGAGCCGGTGGGAGGCGTTCGTGCGTACGCCTCGATCGAGGAGATACCCGACGAGGTCGACCTGGCCGTCATCTGCCTGCCGGGCGAGCACGTGCTGCGGGCGGCGGACACGGCGCTGCGTGCCGGCGTCCGTGCGCTGTGCGTGATCTCCGCCGGCTTCGCCGAGCTGGGTGCGGAAGGCCGCGCACGTCAGGATCAGCTGCTGTCGCTCGTGCGCGCGCACGGCGCAAGGCTGCTCGGACCGAACTGCCTCGGGATCGCGTCGGACGCTGCCCGGCTGAACGCCACGTTCGCGGCGAAGCCGATCCCCTCCGGCAACGTCGGCTTCTCGTCGCAGAGCGGCGCGCTCGGGCTCGCGCTGCTCGAAGCTGCCGCCGTCCGAGACCTCGGCCTGTCGGCTTTTGTCTCGATCGGCAACAAGGCGGACGTCTCGTCGAACGACCTGCTCGAGTGGTGGGAGGACGACGAGGCCACCGACGTGGTGCTGTTGTACCTCGAGTCGTTCGGCAACCCGCGCAAGTTCGCGCGCCTCGCGCGCCGGGTCGCTCGGCGCAAGCCCATCCTCGCGCTGAAGAGCGGGACGACGCACGCCGGCCGTCGCGCCGCCAGCTCGCACACCGCGGCGCTCGCAGGATCCGATGCAGCCGTCGACGCGCTCTTCCATCAGGCGGGCGTGATCCGTGCGGAGACGCTCGAGGAGCTGCTCGACGTGACGTCCCTGCTCGCCTCGCAGCCGCTGCCGCGCGGACGCCGCGTGGGGCTGCTGACGAACGCCGGCGGACTCGGAATCCTCTGCGCCGACGCGTGCGAGGCGGCCGGGCTGGAGCTGCCGTCACTTTCGCCCGAGACCGAGGCAAAGCTGCGCGAGGTCCTTGCGGTCGAGGCGAGCGTCGCCAATCCCGTCGACATGCTCGGCGGCGCGACGCCCGACAGCTTCGAGCGGGTGCTGCCGATCCTTCTCGCCGACAACCGGCTCGACGCCGTGATCGTCCTCTTCGTCCCGCCGGTGAGCGCCGGCGGCGAGGAGGTCGCGGCCGCGCTCGAGCGCGCGTTTGCTGCCGCGCCGACCGACAAGCCCGTGCTGGCGGCGCTGATGGGCGCGGCTGCGAGAACGCCGAGCCTCGCGCGCTTCGACTATCCCGAATCCGCTGCGCGCGCGCTCGCTCGTGCGGCCGAGCGCGGTGAGTGGCTCCGTCGTCCGCTCGGCGCCGTGCCGGAGCTTCCCGACATCGACCTGCGACGCGCGCGGGAGCTCGTCGACGCCGCGCCGGACGGCTGGCTCGCACCGTCCGACGCACGCGAGTTGCTCGAAGCGTTCGGCATCCCGCTCGTCGCGGAGCGCGCCGCCGAGACGGCCGACGAAGCGGCCACGACCGCTGCCGGACTCGGTTTCCCCGTGGTCGTCAAGACTGCGACTGCAGGCGCGCACAAGACGGAGACGGGTGGCGTCGCGCTGCGCCTGCGCGACGAGCGCGAAGTCCGCGAGGCGGCGGAGCGCATCGGGTTGCCCGTCCTCGTGCAGCCGATGGCGAGCGGCGTCGAGTTGCTCGCGGGCATCGTCCAGGATCCCGTCTTCGGCCCGCTCGTGGCGTTCGGTCCCGGCGGCGTGCAGGCGGAGTTGATCGGAGGAGCCGGCTTCCGCACCGCACCGCTGACCGACGCCGATGCGGAAGAGCTCGTCACGACCGGGAAGGCCGGACGGCTGGTCGCCGGCTTCCGCGGCGCAGAGCCGGCCGACGCGGCCGCGCTGCAGCAGCTCGTCTTGCGACTGAGCAGGCTCGGCGAAGAGCTGCCGGCGGTCGCGGAGCTCGACCTGAACCCGGTGCTCGCAAGGCCGGACGGCTGTGTCGCGGTCGACGCGCGCATCCGCATCGAGCACACGCTGATGGAACAGAGCGCGAAAAGCTGGTAGAGATCGAGCGTGGCTCACGGGTTCGCGATCCGCGAGGTTCAAAACGCCCGGGCTCGAGATCGGCGTGTACGTCCTTGTCGCGCCCGAGCCCGACACGCAGCAACCGCACTCCGACGACGAGGTCTACGTTGTGCTCGAGGGCCGGGGCACGCTCGAAGTCGAGGGTCAGGTCTTTCCCGTTTCAGAGGGCGACGCTCTCTTCGTCGAGGCCGGCGCCGACCACCGCTTCACGGGCTACGAGTCGCTGAGCGTCCTCGTGATCTTCACGCGGCCGGACTGACCGCTACTCGGTGAGCAGCCCGTTCGCGAGCGCGTAGCGAACGAGGTCGGCGCGCGACGCGAGGTGGAGCTTCTGCATGATGTGCGCGCGGTGCGTCTCGGCCGTGCGCACCGAGATGTAGAGCATCTTCGCGATCTCCTGGTTCGTGTGCCCGAGCGCGAGCAGGCGGAGGACCTCGCGCTCGCGGTCCGAGAGCGGGTCCGCCTCGGCGCGTGCGCGCTCGTCTGCCTCGGCCGCAACGAGGCGCGCGCCGAGCGAGGGATTCACATACCGGCCGCCGGCGGCAACTTCGCGTACCGCCGCGACGACCTCCGCATCCGCGGCCTCCTTCAGCACGTAGCCGGACGCGCCGGCCGCGAACGCCTGGCGTACGTAGCTCGGGTCGTCCTGCATCGACAGGACGAGCACCTTCGCGTCCGGCTCCTCGTGCAGCAATTGCGGTGTCGCCTCGATGCCGCTGCCTCCCGGCATGACGACGTCCATGAGGATCACGTCGGGCTTCGTCGCGCGCGCCTCGAAGACGGCGTCGCGCGCGGTCCCGGCCTCGCCGACCACCTCGATGTCGTCCTCGGCGTCGAGGAGGAGACGGAGACCCGTCCGAACGACCGCGTGGTCGTCGACCACGAGGACTCGGATCACAACGGCACTTCGGCGACGATGGTCGTGCCGGCGCCGGGCCGCGTCTCGACGTCGAGGCGGCCGTCGAGCAGGCCGACGCGCTCGCGCATGCCGATCAGCCCCAGACCGTCGCGCGACGGCTCGGTGAAGCCGACGCCGTCGTCCTCGATCACCGCCGACACCGAATGTGACTTGCGCACGAGCGAGATGCTGACGTGGGACGCGCGCGAGTGCTTGACGACGTTCGTCAGCGCCTCCTGCACGAGCCGGTACAGCGCGGTCTCCACCTCCGGCGGCAGGCGCTCGTCGCCGAGGCTCGCCTCGACGTCGGTCTCGATCCCGATCTGCTCCGTGAAGGTCTGGGCGAGCCGCTCGAGCGCCGCCTGGAGCCCGAAGTCGTCGAGCGCCTTCGGGCGAAGCTCGACTGCGAGCCGGCGCACGTCCTGGAGCGTCGAGACGACGAGCTCGCGCAGCTCGGCTGCTGCCGCGTCTTTCTCCGCGTCGTCCTTCGCGTCCTCGACCGCCTTCAATCCGAGCAGGATGGATGTCAGCGCCTGGCCCGTCTCGTCGTGCAACTCGCGCGCGAGCCGCTTCCGCTCGACCTCCTGCGCCTCGACCACGCGCCGCAGCGCATCGCGCTGAACGCGCTCGGAGAGCTCGACGGCAGCCGACGCGCGGACGGCGAAGCCTTCCGCAAGGCGCAGGTCCTCCTCGGTGAAGCGCGGGTCGGGGCCGAGCTTGTCGTGGGCCGCGATCACCCCGACCGCGCGGTCGCGCACGATCAGCGGCACCCACATTCCGGATGTGACGCCCCAGCGCCGCGCCGGCTCCTGGTCGATTTCCGGATCCTCGAAGACCGTGTCGACGCGCTCGCTTCGCCGCCGGTCGAAAACGGCGCGGGTCTTCGAACGCTGCCCGATCCCGGGCGAGCGCAGCGCCTCGTCGGCGTTCTCGCCGTCCGCGGCGGCGACGACCATCGACCCGTCCGGCGAGGGAAGCGCGATGAGGAGCAGCCGCGCCTCCACGAGCTCGCGGAGTCGCTGCGCGATCAGCCGCAGCAGCGGCACGAGGCTCGTCTCGCTGACGAGCGCGCTCGCGACCTCGTTCAGCGACTCGAGCTGGCGCGACCAGCGCGTCGCCGATTCGTACAGGCGGGCGTTGTCGATCGCGACGGCGGCCTGACCGGCCAGCAACCGCACGAGCTCCTCATCCTGCGCGGTGAAGTCGGTGCCGTCCTCTTTCTCGGTCAGGTAGAGGTTGCCGTACGCGAAGTTGCGGAGCAGCACCGGCACGCCGAGGAACGTCTTCATCGGCGGATGCCCCGGAGGAAAGCCGACGGAGCGGGGGTCGTCCGCAATGTCGTGCAGGCGCAGCGGAGTCGCGTCGCTGACGAGCACCCCGAGGATGCCGCGCCCGTGCGGCAGCTCGCCGATCTCACGGTGCGTCGCGTCGTCGACGCCGGTCGTGACGAAGCGCTCGAGACGCATGCGCGAACGGTCGATCACGCCGAGCGCCGCGTAACGTGCGCCGGTGAGCTCCGCGGCGGTCTCGACGAGCTTCTGCAGCAGCGCGTCGAGCGAGAGCTCGGAGCTGAGCGCGATGCCGGCTTCGACGAGCGCGCGCAGGCGGTCGCGGGTCGCCTCGGTCTCCATGACGCGATTATCCCTGGCCTCTTTGGGGTCAGGTCTTCCATGTTCCACGGTGAAACGTGAAAGACCTGACCCCAGAGCGGTGCTAGTCCGCGAGCAGGCGCCTGAGCACGAACGGGAGGATGCCGCCGTGCCGGAGATACTCGCGCTCGCGTGGCGTGTCGAGGCGGAGTCTCGCCTTGAACTTCTTCGCGTCGGCGCTCACCGTCACCTCGCGCGCCTCGGCGTTGTCGACTCCCGTGATCGCGAACTCCTCGCGGCCCGTGAGGCCGAGCGACTCCGCGTTCGCGCCGGCCGCGAACTGGAGCGGCAGGATGCCCATCATCAGCAGATTCGACCGGTGGATCCGCTCGTACGACTCCGCGATCACCGCCTTGACGCCGAGCAGCTTCGGGCCCTTCGCCGCCCAGTCGCGCGACGAGCCCGTGCCGTACTCCTTGCCGGCGATCACGATCAGCGGCGTCCCCTCGGCGAGGTAGCGCTGCGATGCTTCGAAGATCGTCATCTCCTCGCCGCTGGGAACGTGCACCGTCCACGTCCCTTCGGAGCCGGAGACCATCAGGTTGCGCAGCCGCACGTTCGCGAACGTTCCGCGAACCATCACCTCGTGATTGCCGCGCCGAGACCCGTACGAGTTGAAGTCCTTCCGCCCGATGCCGTGCTCGACGAGGTACTTGCCGGCGGGCGAATCGGGGCGGATCGCCCCGGCCGGAGACACGTGATCCGTCGTCACGGAGTCGCCGAGGAGGACGAGGCAGCGCGCTCCATGGATGTCCTCCACCGGCTGCGGCTCGCGCGGCATGTCGTCGAAATACGGAGGCCTGCGCACGTACGTCGAGCCCGGATCCCAGGCGAACAGCTCGCCTTCCGGCACGGGCAGCGTCCGCCACGTCTCGTCGCCCGTGAAGACGTCCGCGTAGGTGCGCGTGAACATCTCGTTCTGCACCGACGACGCGATCACGGTGTTGATCTCCTGCGACGTCGGCCAGATGTCGTGCAGGAAGACGTCGTTCCCATCGTCGTCGGAACCGAGCGGCTCGTTGAGCAGGTCGATGTCCATGCGCCCCGCGAGCGCGTAGGCGACGACGAGCGGCGGCGACGCGAGGTAGTTCGCCTTCACCTCCGGGTGGATGCGCGCCTCGAAGTTGCGATTCCCCGAGAGGACGGAGCACACGACGAGATCTCCTTCACCGACTGCTTCCGAGATCTCCTCCGCCAGCGGCCCGGAGTTGCCGATGCACGTCGTGCATCCGTAGCCGACGGTGTTGAAGCCGAGCTCGTCGAGATAGCGGTCGAGGCCCGCCTTGGCGAAGTACTCGGTCACGACCTTGGAGCCCGGCGCGAGCGATGACTTCACCCACGGCTTCCGCTGCAGCCCACGCTCGATGGCCTTCTTCGCCAGCAGGCCGGCACCGACCATCACCTGCGGATTCGACGTGTTCGTGCACGACGTGATCGCTGCGATCACGACGCTCCCGTCGGTCAGCTCGTAGTCGTCGACGCGGACTGTGCGCGACTCGGGCCGGGCGACGGCGACGGCGACGGGAGCAGGCTCCTCCTCGTACGTCGAGTCGCCGGTGGTCGGATCGCTGGCGGGAAACGTGTCCGCGACCTCCTTGTCGTAGCTGGAGTTCGGATAGGCGACGCCGAAGGTGCCGAGCGCCTCGATGAAGCCCTCCTTCGCCCGCGCGAGGGGCACGCGGTCCTGCGGCCGCCGCGGGCCGGCGAGGCTCGGCTCGACGGACGCAAGGTCGAGCTCGACGACCTGCGAGTACGTCGCCGGCGCGGCCGGTTCGTGCCAGAGCAGGTTCTCCTTGCAGTACGCCTCGACGAGCGCGATCCGCTCCGCGCTGCGGCCCGTCAGTTGCAGGTAGACGAGCGTTTGGTCGTCCACCGGAAAGAAGCCGCACGTCGCGCCGTACTCCGGCGACATGTTCCCGAGCGTGGCGCGGTCGGCGACCGGCAGCGACGCGAGCCCTTCGCCGAAGTACTCGACGAACTTGCCGACGACGCCGGTCTTGCGCAGCAGCTCGGTTACGGTCAGCACGAGATCCGTGGCCGTCGCGCCTTCCGGCAGGCTGCCCGTGAGCTTGAAGCCGACGACCTGCGGCACGAGCATCGACAGCGGCTCGCCGAGCATCGCCGCCTCCGCCTCGATGCCGCCGACGCCCCAGCCGAGCACGCCCAGTCCGTTGATCATCGTCGTGTGCGAGTCGGTGCCGACGAGCGTGTCGGGGAAGGCGACACCGTCGCGCTCCTCGACGACGCGGCCGAGGTACTCGAGGTTGACCTGGTGCACGATTCCCGTTCCCGGCGGGACGACCTTCAGGTCGCGGAAGGCGCCCTGGCCCCAGCGCAGGAACGCGTAGCGCTCGCGGTTCCGCTCGAACTCGAGCTCGACGTTGCGCCCGAAGGCGAACCGCGACGCGAACTCGTCCACCTGCACGGAGTGGTCGATCACGAGCTCCGCGGGGATCAACGGGTTGATCTTGTCCGGGTCGCCGCTCATGTCGGCCATCGCGTTGCGCATCGCCGCGAGGTCGACGATCGCCGGAACGCCGGTGAAGTCCTGGTGGATCGCGCGGCCCGGGGAGAAGTTGATCTCGCGGCTCGGCTCGTCGGTTGCGACCCAGCTCGTGATCGCGCTCACGTCGTCCTCGCCCGCGGTGCGCAGGACGTTCTCGAGCAGGATCCGCAGCGTGTACGGGAGGCGCTCGACGCCGTCGTTCGCATCGATCCGGTGGATCTCGTAGGACGCGGGGCCGACGCTGAGCTTTGAGGTAGATGCGGCCACGACCCTGATTCAAGCAGAGCCGTGGCCGCCGGAGTCGCCCGGCTTACCCGAGCACCTCGACATAGAACGCGTGGTCGGCCTGCGCCGTGTTGTTCGCGTTGTACGTCCTGATGATCACGTGGTTCGTGTCGTTCGCCGCCGGACACACGAAACCCTCGGGACGATCAGCTTCGCGTTCGTCGGCGTCCCGAAGTCGAGGATGTACTGGCCCCCCGAGTGCGACGCAACGGTGAGGCCGCCGGACTGCTGGACGATCGTGCCGTCCGGCCTGACGAGCGCCCATTTCACGTTCGACGTTCCGGCGGGGCCGGTTGCACCTGCCGGGCCGGCGGGCCCGCGGGCACCGCGTGGGAGTTGGCCGCGCTTGAAGTCCACCGCCAGCAGCGACCGGTTCTTGACCTCCCGGGTCGTGATGCTGTTGGGAGCCAACTTCAACGCGGCATAGCCCGTTCCGCCGAGCGTGAGCGCAAGTGCAATGCACGCGACGACGAGCGCGGGCGAGCTGCGGAACCTACTCAGATGTCTCATGCACGGGGGATACCCGCGTTCGGCGGTCAAAGAACTTACGCAGGCTCCGTGCGAACGACGCGGATCGGCCGGTCGCCGCACTGAACGAGCAAGCCCTGGGCGTCGCGCTCGAGGATCGTCCCGGGCGCTGCGTGCGAATCCGAGTCGGCGAGCTTCGTCTCGAGGACGCGCACGTGCTCGCCGTCGAGCGTCGTCAGCGGGCCCATGATTCCGGACACGGTCGGCAGGAACCAGCAGCGCACCTGCTTGTGAACCTCGCGCGCCCGCTGCGTCCAGTCGATCTCGGCGTAGTCGTCCTCGTAGAGGCCCGCGTAACTCGCCCCTTCCTCCGTCTGAGGATCGCCTCGGTCGCCTGCCTCGATCCGCGCCAGCGCCTTCGGCAGCAGGTCGTCGGAGAGCGCCGGCAACTGCGCGAACAGGTCCGCCATCGAGGCGTCCTCCGGGAGCGGCGCCGACCCCTGCGCGAGGATCGGCCCGGTGTCGAGGCCCTCATCCATGAGGTGGTACGTGAAGCCGACCTCCTCCGCATCGCTGCGAAGCGTCCAGCCGAATGGGTTCGGCCCGCGCCACTGAGGCAGGAGCGACGGATGGCCGTTGACGATGCCGAGGCGGACCGCCGCCAGCGCGTCCGCCCCGAGCTTCCACGTGAAGCCGGCACACAGGCCGAGGTCGGCCTCGTACGATCTCAGAAGCGGCGCAACCCGATCCTTTGATCCCACGACGACCGCATCGATGCCGAGCGGTGTGGCGGCGATGAGCTCGGCGACCGCCTCCGGCCGGCGCCGATTCCTCACGGTGAGGACGCCGACGGGCTCGTGGCCGAGCGACTGCAGAAGCGGCACGTAGCCCTCGACTGCCTGCGGCGCCATCGAGATGATCACGATGCGCATGGGACGAACTTAGATGTTGGGCAGCAGCTCCCGCTTCGCTAAGAACGAGTTCTAAGTCGAGGAAGCCGTCCTGGTCGGGATCGGCGCTCAGTGATCGCGGAGCGTGTGCAGGAGCTGCTCGCGCTCGGGCCCGAGCTCTTCGAACGCGGCCTGCAGACGCTGTGTGCCCGTCGGCGTGAGCGAGAGATGCGCGACGCGGCCGTCGTTCGGCGACGGCCGGCGTGTGACCAGGCCGGCGTCCTCGGCGCGGTGCACGAGCTCGGTGATCGTGCTCTGGGTCAGTGCGAGACGGTGGACGAGGTCGGTGATGGTCGCCTGCTCCGGCGACTCCTCGCGCGCCTTGATCATCAACAGGAGCAGGTACTGGCGCGGCGTCAGCCCGTGGCGGCGGGCGATCTCCTCGCTTCTGCGTAGAAAGCGGCGCAGCACCGACCGAAGCTCCGCAGCCTCCCGGTACTCCGCAGTCGACACGCACCAACTATCTCACTGCAGTACGCCGAAAGCGAGCAGCCCGCCGAGCACGGCGGTGCCGAACGTCAGCCACGCGACGTAGTCGCCGACGTGACCGCTGTGCACCGTGCGCAAGGCGTCGAGCGCCGGGACGACGGCCCGCCCGACCCGCTCGCGTAGCACCGCAGGAAGCCGCCGGCGCCAGAGCCCGAACGCTGCGAGGCCCACTGCGCCGCCCGTTGCGACGAGCGCCCACACGACGCTCTCGGCACTCGTCGGCGGGCTCTCCCGCCGCGGCGCCTGCGACGCACGTCCCTCGAGGACGGTCGCGGCGTACGCGCGCGTGTCCGTGAACTGCTCGGCGGCGAGCAGCGCGTGCGGCGTCAGGGTTCCGACCGCTCCCACGGCGAGCGCGGCGGCGGCGAGCGCGGCGGCCGGAAGCGCGAGCAGCAGCGCCGGGCGTTCCGGCTCCCCTTCCGGCTCCTCGTCCGGCTCGGGAGAGAGCAGCGGATCCCGCCGGTCGCCCCAGCCGAGGAAAACGCGGGCGCCCGCGCGCAGGATCGCGCCGGTCGACACGATCGTCACCGCGGCGATGAAGGCTGCCGTCCAGTGCCGGCCGAGAACTGTCGACGCGTGGTCGAGTCCCTCGTGGCCCTGCCAGCCGCCGACGAACGGCGGGCTCGCGAGCGCGACGGCCGCTGCGAACCAGGTCAAGCCGCTGATCCAGAAGCCGCGGCCGCGGCCGCGTAACGCGAGCTCGTCGACGCTGTGCATCCGCTCGAGCATCACGCCGGTGCCGAGGAAGAGCGCGCCCTTCGACAGCCCGTGCGCGATCACCAGCAGCCCGGCAGCGGCGAGCCCGCCGGGCGTCAGCGTCCCGAGCCCGATCAGGAAGATGCCGGTGTACGCGATCGACGAGAACGCGAGCATGCGCTTCACGTGCCGCTGGAGGAAGGACATCAGCGCGCCGACGATCGCGGTGAGGATCCCGAAGCCGACCAGCGTCCAGCGCACGAGCCCGAACGCGTCGTCGAGTGGAAGCGCAAAGACCGTCCAGAAGATCCGCGCGAGCCCGAACAGGCCGAACTCGGTCATGACTCCGGCGAAGAGGACGCAGACCGGCGCGGGGGCGACCGCGTACGCGTCGCTCAACCAGAAGTGGAAGGGCGCCGCACCGGCCTTGACGAGGAAGCCTGCAACGAGCAGTGCGAAGGCGACGACGACGAGCCCGTCCGGGCTTCGGCCCTCGAGCGCGCGGCTGATCTGAGCGAGGTTCAGCGCGCCCGTGCGCCCGTAGAGGAGCCCGATCCCGAAGAGGATCAGCACGGCGCCGAGCGTGTTCGTGACCGCGAAGTTGAACGCACCTTCGATGGGGCCCTCCTCGCCGATTCGGAACGCCGTCAGCGCGAACGCTGCGACGCATGTCAACTCGAGGCAGACGAAGATGTTGAAGAGATCGCCGCTGTAGGAGAAGCCGATCGCGCCGCCGAGGAAGAGCAGGACGAGCACGTGGAAGAGCGTTCCGACCTCGTCGAAATACCGCCACGAGTACACGAGCGCGGCAGTCACGAGCGCCGCCGTGAGCAGGGCGATCGCAGCTCCCAGCGGATCGACGACGAACGAGATGCCGAGGCTCACGCCGCCGCGCGGCCGCCAGCCGCCGAACCAGTACACCGATGAACCGGCGAAGCTCCGGACCAGGACGATCGCGGCCAGCACGGTCGTGGCGGCCGCGACGGCGATGCCGGCGACGTCGTCGGCGCGTCGCGGCAGCCAGAAGCCGGCGCCGGCGAGCAGCGGCGCGGCGAGCAAAGGCAGCGCGAACGTGACCGGAACGAGGACGCTCATCCGCGCAGCTCCCGCAACTCGGCCGGGTCGAGCGTTCCCGTGCGCTCGTGCGCCTTCACCGCCAGCGCGAGCAGCAGCGCCGCGACGGTGACGCCGACGACGATGTCGGTCAGCGTCAGCGCCTGCACGACGGGATCCACCGCGCGCCGCGAGCGCGGCACGTCCGAGAAGATCGGCGCGGTGCCGTGCTCGCGGTAGCCGATCGCGAGCAGAAGCACGTAGGTGCCGGACTGCGCGACGGTCACGCAGAGCGCGAGGTGGATCAGGTTCTTGCTCGTGACGATTCCGAACAGTCCGGCGAGAAGGAGCCACACCGCCACGGCGTACGGCGCGTAGCTCATCGGTCCCGGGCGCGCTCGGCCATGATCTCCTCGAGGAACTCGAGGAAGATGAGAACGAACGCCGCGGTCACCTCGAGGCCGGCGCACCAGTTCGCGACCGGGATCGTGCCGCCCGAGGTCAGGGTCCCGAACGTGCCGAACGGCAGCAGGTTCTCCAGGAACGCGCCGCCTGCGATCAGCGTCACGAAGCCGAGGACGGCGAAGCCGGCCGCGCCGCCTGCCTCCGCAGTGTCGACCACCGGCATGGGCGCGGCGCGTCGCAGCGCGCGCCAGTCGCCGGCGAGGTAGACGAGCAGCAGGCCGCCCGCGGCCGCCACGCCGCCCTGGAAGCCGCCGCCGGGTGTGACGTATCCGTGCGCGACCATGTCGAGCGCAAGCAGCACGACGACCGGGACTGCAACGATGCCGGCCGCGCGCAACCCGTCGCTCGACACGCGGTCCCGTACACCGCGCGTGTTCTCCTCTCGATTCTCCCGCAACAGAAACGCGAGGCCCGTGGCGGCGCAGAAGAGGATCAGTTCCTCGCCGAGCGTGTCGAGGCCGCGATAGTCGAAGACGACCGCGGCGACGACGTTCGCCGCATGCCGTTCGCCCGGCTCGACCGCGTTCAGGAGCGTCCCATACGGGCCCGGGTAGTGGCCAAACGGTTCGAGTCCCGCGACTCCCCACGCGAGCATGGCGGCCATCCCAGCGAGACCGACCGCGCTGAGGGCGATCCTGCCCGTCCTGGTCATCGGTTGCGCCGCTCGCGGCGCTTCACCTTCGCAAGCGCCGTCACGACGATCAGCGGGAACGCGACCGTCGAGACCGCGAGTTGCGACAGCGCGACGTCAGGAGCCTGGAAGACGACGAAGAGGACGACGAGCACGAGCCCGTAGACCCCGTAGAGCATCGCGACGCGAAGGACGTCCTGGACGAGCACGACCGCGAGCGCGAGCCCACCCACCAGCGCGAGCGCGGCGATCTGGACGCCGATCATCGGCCTTCGCCGCGTCCGTGTGCGACGCGCGCGGTTGCGTGGGTGAGCGCCGAGCCGAGGGTGAGGACGAGCACCGCGACGACGATCGCGTTGATCGCCGCGCTCGAGCCGCCCTCCTCGACGACGACGGCCGCGGCGACGAAGGCGGGCGGAAGCGTCGTCGCTGCGGCCGCGTAGTGCAACCGGTCGATCGCGGTTCGACCCGCGAGCAGTCCGACCACGCACACGACCTCGCCGGTCACACCGAGCGCGATCAGAACGTCGACGACGAGGCCGCGCGTCCCCATCAGAGCTCGCGCTCCACGAAGTGGACGAAGACGAGATTCCCCACGAAGCCGAGTGCCGCCGCGCCCAGCGCCAGGACGAAGTACGAGGAGCGCTGGAAGCCCTCGGCGAGCAACAACAGCGTCA
>WNGE01003234.1_pt1 | contig 19356 bp, 19 predicted proteins | sample 5400651 | NCBI WGS metagenome assembly WNGE01 (sample SAMN13153370, study PRJNA577476) | soil metagenome | isolation source: 60 cm soil or saprolite under grassland replicate 2 | place: USA:California | collected 2016-06-15
TGATAACGCGGATTCTTAGATTATCCTTAACATGAATCTGACAGGAGAGTCGCACGTTATCGGCAAGTTCAGCTTCCACTGCCAGGCGATTGCGTTCAAGTTCTCCCATCTCACCCGGATCTCCTGAGAGTACCTCGACGCGGCAGGTTGTGCAGCGCGCATTGCCGCCGCAGCGGTGCAGAATGTCGATTCCCGCATCTTCAATGGCAAGCACGAGCTTTTTGCCCTGTGGGGCTTCGAAGGATTGGGGGCCAGCAGCGGTATCTGCATCAATCTTTGGCATCAGTTGCGACTCCAGGACCTTGCGTTTAATAGCTCGTAAAATTTGGCACAAGTGGATTAGTTGAGCAAGTTTGTTGGGGCTTGGTAAGCGTACTTCAAGTGAGCGTCAATTCCATGAACATCGCGCCTGCAACAGGGTTAAGGTAATAAGGGGCTATTTCGCGAAAGCCCAACGATCTATACATAGCAAGTGCCAAATCCATCTTGCCCGGAAGTGTATCCAGACGCATCCGCTCGTACCCAATTTCCCGTGCCGCGCTTAGGATTGATTCCGCAAGCTCCCGCCCCAAACCTCGCCCGCGAAAGTTTGGCCGCACGTAAAGCCGTTTCATTTCGCAGCTTCCTTCGCCAATGCCTCGCAGGGCCACGCAACCAGCGATCTGGTTATCTTCGACCGCAAGGAGCAGACGGCCTGCCGGCGGAACATATTCGCCAGGTAGCTCCGCAAGTTCCTTGTCAAAATTCTGGAAGCAAAGATTTAGTCCCAGCCAGGCAGCGTACTCCTCAAACAGTTCGCGCGCCCGCTCAATATCCGCCGCAGATGTGACCTGAATCATTTTCATTTATAAGCTCGAGGATTGACTCTATCCGGGAAGGTCAAGTGTGCCCGTCAACCGGGTTCCCACGTGGGCAGGCCGCGTGGGTGGCAGAGCACGAACATACGAAAGAAGGCCGGGCGTCTCTGACAGACTACCCAGCCTCGCAATCAAGCACCGCGCTTGTCTTTTTAGGACAGACTCACTTGTCTGTCACATTTAATCTCTTTACGCTGTAAAGGAAGTGCCGCAACCACAGCTTCCCGTTGCGTTCGGATTCGTGAACGTGAAGCCCGAGCCCATAACTCCGCTCACATAGTCTATCCTCACGCCGTTTAGATACTGGGCGCTGAACATGTCGACGAAGAGTCGCACGCCATGTTCGTTGAGAATGAAGTCGCCTTGTCGTGATTCCTCTTCGATATTCAGACTGTATTGGAATCCAGAGCAACCGCCGGGTACAACCCGAACTCTGAGCCCTGAGGTTTCAGGCAGTCCCTCTTCACTCGCCATAAACTTCTTAATTTCACTCGCGGCAGCCTCAGTTACGTCGATGGTCACGGACGGGGCCATTGGTGTGGCGCTGGGTGTAGCGGTGGTGGTATTTGCAGACATCAGCTTAACTCCTTGTTGATCAGGTAATCGTTAATTCTATTAAAGCCTTATTTCAATGGGTCCTTGGGTCTCTATTGGGTCGAGCCACATGCGAAGCCCCAGGGCCAAAAACTGACAACTATCTTATTGCCCTTTGCTCAAAACGACAAGTTCAGGTTTCATGGCCTCAATGGACACCTGTCGGGCGACTTCCTCGGCCACGTGTCTAAAAGCGAGAGCCTGCGGTGAATCTGGTTCGCTGACAACGATGGGTACGCCTTTATCACCGCCTTCACGCACGCCAATACCTAAAGGGATCGAGCCGAGGAACGGCACACCGTACTCTTCGGCGAGCTTCTTGCCCCCACCCTCGCCAAAAATGTCGTAACGATTACCTGTGTCCGGGGCGAGGAAGTAGCTCATGTTCTCGACGACGCCGAGAACTGGTATCGCCACGGTCTCAAACATTCGTAAGGCCCGGCGCACATCCGCGATTGCCACGTCTTGTGGCGTCGTGACCAGCACGGCGCCCTGGACCGGAACGAGCTGCGCCAGCGACAACTGGACATCACCGGTGCCGGGCGGCATGTCCACGATCAAGTAATCCAACTCACCCCACTTCACATCTGACAAAAACTGCTTGACCAAACCATGCAGGATTGGGCCACGCACAATCATGGGTTTGTCCCCTGGCTGCAGAAAGGCCATCGACATTACTCGGACGCCATAAGCTTCGACCGGAATCAGTTTGTCAACGTCAACTTCAGGACGTGCCTGACTGGCTCCCAGCATGATTGGAACATTCGGGCCATACACGTCGGCATCCATCAGACCGACGCGCGCTCCGTTCAGGGCCAGCGACACGGCAATATTCACGGCCACTGTCGATTTGCCCACGCCACCTTTGCCAGACGACACCGCAATAATGTTGCGCACGCCCGACACAGAAATTTTCTCGCCGATGCCCCGACCTTTAGGAACCTCGGCATCCATCTTTACGCTCACCGATTGAACGCCGGGGATTGCTCCAACGAGGTCCTTCGCCGCTCCTTCCATCTCCTCCTTTACGGGGCATGCGGGTGTCGTGAGCACAATGCGGAAAGAAACATCAGCACCTGTGATCTTGAGGTCTTTGATGAATCCGAGTGTCACGATGTCTTTATGTAGATCTGGATCTTTGATCTGTCGCAGGGCATCGAGTACGAGTTGTTCAGTTACCTGTGCCATAGTTTTAAGAATTATTGAGTAGGGAATTATTATGCCGCACACAATACTGAATGTCGACTCTCACTGTTCATCGGGGCTAGCCCGCACCCTGGAGTATGTGCTACTGATCGCGTAATGACTTCGGATCTGGTCAAGCAGCTTCTTATCAATCCGAAAAACGTCGGAGCAGTAGAGAGCGCAGAGTTTGTGGGCAAAGCGGGGTCGCTTAAGTGCGGAGCTGCGTTACGGTTTTCCCTCTCTATTGATGAATCGCAGCGAATTACGGATGCAAAGTTCAGGTCAGCAGGTTGTAGTTACCTTGTTGCCGCCAACTCTTTGCTGACCGAACAAGTCACAGGGAAGACGACCGGAGAGGCGGCGGCCCTGGCGCAACATCCGGAGAGTTCAGTTATCGAGAAACTGGGCGAGTGCCCGCCGGATCGGACCCACTGTGCGGTCCTCGCATGTGAAGCTCTAATCTCAGCCGTCAGGGCCTATAGCGATGCAGTAAGGGAAGAATGGCAGGGGGATGAGGCGCTCATCTGCACCTGCTTCGGGGTCTCTGAGCGCACCATTGAGCGAGAGATCCGCGTAAGGGGATTGCGCACGATCGCTGAGGTTACCCAAACCTGCAACGCCGGAGCAGGATGCCGCTCGTGTTGTCCGTTGATTGAAGACATATTGAGTCAACACTTGCGCGAGCGCGATCTTCTGGTGCCCGCGCCAAACTAATCTTCCGCTTGGCATGAAACACGAACGACGGTCAATCGCGAGGTCGCGGATTCAGTTACTAACGATCGCGGCCGCCGTCTTCCTCATCTACTTGTTTTCGAACCCGGCTCCGATGGGCCACTTCGATTACACCTTTCGTATTGCCGATGCATTCCTTCACGGCAGATTGGGAATGACGGAGAGTCCTCCTTCCTGGCTCAAAGTAATACTCTCCCTTTTCCCTGTGCTGGCTACGTGGACGTGGTGCAACCTCGCTTTTGCCGGCGCCTGGCAACTTGCATTGGGCTTTGCTCTGCTGGGAGAGGCCGGTGCACTTTATTTCACCTTGATTAACTTCCACCCTTTTCTTGCTGGAGTATTCTTTGCAATGGCATTCGGCAACCGCACGGAGGTGCTGCTCACGGCTCCGATCTTCATCTACTTCATACTGCAAAGAGATAATGGATCAGAGACCCCTTTGCCAACCCAGCGTCGACTCACGTGGCACACAATTATTGAGAGAGTCAGCGCACGGCGCCACGCTATCGCTTACTTCGTCTCAGTTCCAGCAGCTCTCGGGATCGCTACCTTGATTTACAACTACGCGCGCTTCCACGCTATCACTGATTTTGGCTACATGCACATTCCGCAACTCGCTAGCGAAGAGTCGTTTAAGCATGGCTTGTTCTCGATTTATGCGACTCCCGCAAATGCCCGGGCAATGCTCTGGGACGGGTGGCGGGTGCTCGATAAACACCCCTACCTGATCCCGCGCGGCTTCGGCGGGTCGATTTTTCTCAGCAGCCCGTTTCTCTTGCTTCTCTTCAGAAAAGGCGTGCGCGACTACTCGATAACCATCGCAGCGTGGATCGCGATCGGCGTTCTGACGCTGCTGCTGTGGTTACACGCCAATCCCGGCGGCTGGCAGTTTTCCTACCGTTACGGCATGATCTTACTGCCCTGGATATTTTTGATCTTGCTCGATAGCGGAGGTAAGAAGACCTCCGCTCTTGAAGTCGTCCTCTTCGTCCTATCGGTTGCGATCAATGCTTACGCGGCATACCTGTTCCTATGGACTAACCACGTGCAACCGTAATTTCGGAATCCCGGTTGACGAAAGGAGGGAACTTGATCTACCTGGACAATAATGCCACCACGCGCGTCGCGCCCGAAGTAATCGAAGCGATGCGGCCCTATCTTACTGAGCATTTCGGAAATCCCTCTTCCGCACACTCACTGGGTCGGGAGATGTCGGCCGCCGTCGAACGCGCCCGCGAGCAAGTGGCAGAACTGTTGGGCGCCGCGGACTCGGGCGAAATCGCTTTCACGTCCTGCGGCTCCGAATCCGATAATTGGGCGATTCGCGGCGTACTGGAAGAGAACCCAAACAAGAAGCACATTGTTACCACCGAGGTAGAACATGAGGCGGTCAGGAATCTTTGCACGCGCCTTGAGCAACAGGGTTACGAAGTCACCTGGCTGGGCGTAGATAGCCAGGGTGAACTCGATCTTGACGCTCTGCGTGCCGCGTTGCGCGAAGACACCGCGTTGGTCTCAGTAATGCTTGCGAATAACGAAACGGGAGTGCTGTTCCCGATTGAACAGATCAGCAGGATAGTTCGCGAACGTTGCAATGCTGTATTCCACGTCGACGGGGTTCAGGCGGTGGGAAAAATCCCGATCAGCCTGCGCGATATAGAAGTGGATTTGTTCGCCTTGTCTGGCCACAAACTGCATGCGCCGCAAGGCATCGGAGCGCTCTACATAAGAAGTGGGGTCAAACTGGCGCCATTTATTATCGGCGGCGGTCAGGAGAGTGGGCGCCGCGCCGGAACATCCGCTGTTCCCAATATTGTCGCCCTCGGTACGGCGTGCGAACTGGCTCGGACCTCTGATCGGCATGAAACCATCAGGAGTTTGCGCGATCGGCTGGAGGATGAAATCCTCACGAAGATTCCAAATGCGCGGTTGAATGGCACGCCGGATCGTGAGAAGCGATTACCAAACACGTCAAACATTTCCTTCGCATACGTCGAAGGCGAAAACATCCTGGTGCACCTCAACGAAGCGGGAGTCTGCGTCTCCGCTGGTTCAGCCTGCCATTCAACCACGCATGAATCTTCGCCTACGTTGCGCGCTATGAATGTTCCTTACACAGCCGCGCAAGGGTCAATCAGATTCTCTCTTGGCCGCTTCAATACTGAGAGCCAGATTGAGTACACATTGAAAGTCTTGCCCGGGATCATCAACAGGTTGGTCGAGATGTCGCCCTACGATCAAGAACTGCGCGCGCTTTACGCTGCACATAATTAGGACGCCTTTCTCAAACTCCGAACCCTTCCCTAGATCTGACGTCAAGGTGCCAGGATCGACGAGTCAGCAAGCCGGAAAACATATTCCACGTTGACCCATTGTGAAACGGCTTGACCGTCCTTTGTTGCCGGCTTGAACTCCAGCTTGCAAGCTGCCCGAATAGCGCTCTCCGTCAAGCCAAAGGGCAAACGGCGCACTACCCTGACGCGTTTGATCTCTCCGCTCGCCGAGACTGCGAGTTTCAGAATCACGTATCCCTGCACACCGTTACGACGAGCCTCTTTGGTATAGCTCGGCTTGGGCTTTGAACCGGTTACTGCAGTCGTATCAACTTCTTTGACTGAAAGGATCTGCTCAGTTTCGCTTTCGAGAATTCTGGCCAGCGTACCATCGTCGGTGCAGCGGTAATCCTGATTCCGCTCCGCAGTGACCGGTGGCGTATCCTCCGGGGTTGCCGGCTTCGCGATTTCCTTCGCTGGTTCTTCAACGGCAGGTGTGGGTAGTCTCACCTCTTTCACTCTGCGGCCAGACTGTGGAAGAGCTGACGAACTACCCGTCAGAATCAAACCGAAAATCAACAGAGGTGTTTTCATGATCTACTGCCGGAGAAATTCGCTGATTCTATGGCCTGCGGAGCACTTAGCCGTCTGGCGGGGCCCGAACTTTGGAAGAGTTTAGCGCGGTCGCAGAGTTTACGTTAGCGGTGCGGAATCAGAAAAGTTAAAGCGACATCACTCCTCTGGTCCAGTACAGCCTGGTCCGTGAAGGGCGGGAATCTTCTGACTGATGACTGGATAGTTTGGCGCCTCATCAATATTGATTTGCGTCCAGTGCGCATAATTCTCGGGGACATTGGTGTCAGCGAAAATTGCTTCGACAGGACACTCCGGCACACAGGCGTCGCAATCGATGCAAGTATCCGCGTTTATGTATAAGCGATCAGGCAATTCATGGAATGCCTCGACCGGGCAAACGGCTGCACAATCGGTGTACTTGCAATCAACACATAACTCAACTACGACATATGTCATCGGGAAAAGCTCCTTTTTCTAATGGCAAATCTTTATTCTGTAACGCGAGGAATGTCAACACAAAATTTTACAATGTGCGGGGAACATATCAAAACGCGGCGTGTCTAATCAGTAGCTCGTTCCGTGATCGTTTGTTTGCTGAAGATACAACAATGTACCGGGTAATTACTTACATTGGATGGGCCTATCCGCTCACACTGATCAAGCACCGCCAGACTCTCTTTTCTTTATGGAGCCCGGTCCATTGATGGTCTGATTAAGATTCGGGTCACCGTCGTAAATCACTGTGGATGGACCAGAGACGGTAACGTTTAACTGATCGCTGGCAAAGACTTCAACTCTCGCCACGCCCTTTGATTCCACCTCGGCGTTTGCCGCGCGCAATTTGTGCGCATCGATTCTGCCCGCGCCATTCGCATCGATGGCCAACGCTTTTGTTTCGCCTGACACTTTGATCGTTGGAGCGCCATTGGAATCGATCTCGAACTTGTCGCTTTTCACACCGGAAACCTCGATCGTACCGGCGCCATTTGCTGTGACCGCATCGATATTTGGCATGGAGATCTTGATCTTTATCGGATCGTTAGTTGAGTAGCCGCGAAGATTCCTGACGCGTAGCACGCCGTTTGAGACATCGGTCGCGACTAACGCCAGGAGATTATCGTCGCCCTCGATTTCCAGGCTTTGCGGCTGCTGGGAAACCACCTGAACATCGAAGGCTCCGTCAGTCCAGATGGAGGTAAATGCGCTGAGGTCTCTTTTTTCCCTTTTGCGTACTCCCGAGCCGGCAATTCCGTCGTGCATTCTGCCGGCATAGTGACAGCCAGTAAGCAGCAATGCCGCGATTGAAATAAACGCAAGCTTTCTCATTTTTCCTCCTGCCGAGCTATCAGCGATTTGGCTCGGGGCGTGATTATCTGGTGCGTTCTTCGTGTGAGTATCCAAGCGTTCGCGTAGTGTTCTCTGTAACGCTCGAGACAGGGACCGGTTCGGCCAATGTGCGAGGCTGATAAGCGCGAAACTCGGCCTGCATTGCTGGTGCTATGGGAGGAGCGAGAAGCTGATTCTTCTCCCTGGAGGCGGTGAGGCGGCCGAGCTGCCGGTAAAGGAAAAACTCGGTAACAGATGCAATCAGGAAAGAAAGGAACATGAAAAGGACTACTAGCTCCTCACCAAACCCTCCTTCCTTCTTAAGCGCGATCGGTCCTCCTAGCATTATTCCCATCCCGCAAATAGCAATCACTGTCATCGCTATCACCAAAGCACTCACGGCCAGGGTCTGTTTAGAACCGCCGGACTCTTTCAAGCTGGTGCCGCAGCGATTGCAAAAACTGAGCCCTGATGCGATTGGGCTACCACAGCCTGAGCAATACATTTGTTATTCCTCTCAATTTGAAGAAAGATTGAATTGGCAGCCAGATGCCATCCTTAAAAGATTAGAACGGCCTAACGGCTGCTGATGTTCCGCTCAACTGCCTGCCGACAAGGATCCCTTACCGGCCCGGCACATAAGTGAGCCAGAAGTAGACGACCTGTCCAACGCCGATAAAGAAGCCGATGATAGCTCCAAAAAGCTCAATTGTTTTCAGGTGATGTTGAGCCACTGATAAGACCAGCGATTCGAGTTTTTCAATGGGATACTCCGAAACCTTCCTACGCACGAGGCTCCCAACATCAAACTCCGCTATAGCCGCCGGCAGGCGTTCGCGAGCCGCGGCAGTTATACGTTCGACCAGCGCCTCTCTTGCCCGTGCGAGCGAATCGTCCGGCAAGTGGTCGCCGAGCCGGCCAATCGGAGCCACGAGAAGCCGCTCGATCTGCGAACTCATGATGGCGTTGATGGTTCGCGCCGTATCTTCTCGCGCCAGGATGTTCAGCAGGCCGCTGGTGATAAAGTGCTTTAGTCGCGAGGCTGATTCAGGATTGAGGCGCTCGAGCGCGGAGCCAAGGGTTTGTGGCCGCAGCCGTTCCAGTGCATCTGCAATGTAGGCCGATAGGGAACGGAACAGTTCAGGACTCTGGGCCAGCTCGAGAATACGCTCCGCAACCTGGGCTTGGATCATCTTGAGCTTCTCGGGTTCTATTTGGCCGATAATCTCATTCAGTGGGCGAGAGGTCAGGTTATCAATAGTCGAATTTAGAAACGCCTCGGCTTCCTGCTCGAATGCCGGACCCCGCAAGTATTCTTCGATGCGACGGGGCAACGTCTTGTTTACCAGCTCATCCACTTCGCGATGAATGCGCTCGCGCGAGATAAAGATCTTTTTAAACAGTGAAAGTTGCTCGTAATAGTCGTCAACTTCGCGTTTTATGAGAGCGCCAATCTGCTTGCGCGTGTTCTGGCTGGTAGCAATATCGGCTAGATGTTGGACGATTGGTGGAACCTGTTGATCGATGCGTTCCTTGATGAATCCCACTGTTTCTGGCGTGAAGGTTTCGGCCAGCGTCGCATTACTGTGCGCCAGATCGTTCAGGCGGCCTGCAACGAAATCGCGGACCTGTTGCTCGAACCCTTGTTCCCTGACTAGCTGCTGAAACCGCTCCTCAACAAAATGCAGGATCTGATTGAACGCTTCTTCACTCAACGTGGTGTCAATTCTGCGCTGCAAGAGTTCATCGACTCTGGAATCGACGAATCGGGCGACCGCTGCGGCAGTTTCTTCGCTTTTGAGAATAGCGGCGATGTAATCAGCCAGCCGGTATTGCAGCGCGGAAATCGTGTCGAGAATGGGGGCACGCGCGCCTGCTGGCAACGCATCGATGAATGAGGGATAAACCGTGGCCAGCAGATCAGAGGTGTAAGCACTAACAAAGTCTTCCACCTTGCGCTGGAAGAAACTTGTTTCGAAAAGGGCATTGAAAACAGTTTCCTGCGAGACAAGTTCATTGCCGACCGCATTGCCGATTGATTGGGCCAGCCGGTCCCGGTGCCGCGGGATCATGCCCTGGGGCCAAACGGTAATCCCGAGAACTTTGACTGGATGGTAAGGGTGAAAGAGCATCCAGATAGCCAGCCAGGCCGCGCCGTAACCATGGATAGTGGCAATGACAATGATTGCAATGCTGATGAGAGTTTTGAATGTGAAGGGATCGATGGCTAAAACCCGTTAATCGTTAATCGAGGCTAGATCTCTTGGAGAGCGAAAGCTGTTGTGATTGATTTAAATCTTTCGAAATCCCATTTTGCATTTTCCATTTGACAAAATTTGACAATTATCATTGGCGGATTACAAATGATAACTGTCAAATGGAAAATTCTTTTCGCCGTTGCCGTTTAGTTAGGACTCGTCAGTCTGAGGCACAGCCTCGCTCTCAACCGGATACCCGGCCGCGATCCAGGCGCCCGTTCCACCGCTAACATTCAACAGATTAGAAAAGCCACTCTTTTGGAGGATGCTGGTCGCAGCGCTCGAACGATAACCGCCAGCGCAAATCACCGCGGTGGGTTTCGCCGGGTCCATCGACAAGCTGCTTACCTTTTCCGTGAGGTTAGACAACGGCCCAGTAATAGCTCGCGGCACGTGACCGCTCTTGTACTCATTGGGACGCCGCACGTCGAGAATCTGCAGCTCGTTTTCGCTCCGGATCAGGTCATTTAGTTCGGCCACTGAGATTTGGCGAAAGGCGTCCGTCGCCAGACCCGCCTCACGCCAGGCGTCCATGCCTCCGTTCAAGTAGCCTTTGGCGGTTTCAATGCCAACCCGGGCGAGCCGCATTACGGCTTCATCAACTCTTTCCGTCGATTCGGCTATAATCACAATCGGCGCGTTCATAGGAACCAGGCACCCGGCCCAGGATGCAAACTGTCCGCCCAGACCAATATTGATCGAACCCGGAACATGACCCGCTCCAAACTCTGCTGCTGAACGAACGTCGAGCACGATATGGCGCAAGCCCTCACCAGGCACAACTTCTGTCGCTAATTGGTTTACTTCCATGGGAGAAAGCGCTGCCGGGCGATCAATCTCGTCCAATGCGTGAGCGCCGGTCCGATTGATCTCGGCGTCGCGGAAAAAGTACCCTGGGGCTTCGGGAAGATCCGAAGTCATCAACCGAACAAACTCGTCTTTCGACATCGGCTTGAACGCATAATTAACTTTCTTCTGCTCACCGATTGTCGAAAAAGTCTCTTGCGAGATATTGCGTCCACACATTGAGCCAGCGCCATGCGCCGGATAAACTTCGGTCTCGTCTGGAAGACGCGAAAGTTTCTGGTGCAGACTGTCGTACATCATTGCGGCCATCATTTGCGATGTGTAGCCCTTGCCGCCCGCCAAATCAGGACGGCCCACATCCCCTACGAAGAGTGTGTCACCAGTGAGCACCTTTTGTGGCTGATCGGAGACTTCTCTGTCGATCACGACGACGGAGATGCCTTCCGGTGTGTGACCAGGTGTTTCCATAAACCTGAGCACAACTTTTCCCACCCTGATTTCGTCGCCTTCTCGCACCGCTCGATGCGCGAAGGTGACGCCAGCTTTTTCGCCAAAGACGATTTCCGAACCGGCGCGCTCCGCAAGCTCTCGATGGCCACTAACGAAATCCGCGTGAAGATGGGTCTCGATCACATACTTGATCTTCAATCCTTGTGATTCAGCTTCTTCAAGGTACTCGTCTACATCGCGCTGTGGATCGATCACGGCGGCCTCACCTTCCGACCCGATCAAGTAGGAAGCCTGCGCCAGACAGCCTAGATAGAATTGTTTGAAATACATAGAATCTCCCTCAAATATTAACGTTCAAGTCGCCGAACTGGCGAAGTAAAGACTTACACAGAGACTAATTGTGAGGGGTCAGTCAAGCTGTAACTCTTGCTTCAGGTGTCTTCGCTTACTGCTGCTCTGGCAATCTATAGAACTCGCGCGCGGGCTTCAAGGGCCGCAGCATCCAGTAAGGCCGGCGCGTGCCATCAGGAGAGAACTTGTCCGCGGGACGCGTCAGCGCCAGCCATTTCTTATAGACCGCGCGCGACTTGCTCGTGTCCACCGAAATATCGCCATATTTGTCTTCCGGATCGGCTTTTTTCACACGCACGGCCTGGTGCCAGCAATGCATTCCCGAGATCGGATCCGGATGAACCGGAAACGTCAGATTCTGATGCACGCCGACGTCACTCCACCAGATCCGCAGAGTGTCAGGATCGCTCGATTCGTAAGCTTCCACGCCTTTTTCTCGCTGCAGACCCCATTCATTTGCATGGTGTTCCAGCTTGACGGTCGCCATCATCTGTCGCGCTCCCTGCTCGTGGGTTTTCCAGCGGCCCATGTGATGGCTGCAAGCAACCACATCGGGACGAATGCCCTCGGTGACCCACGCCGGCACGACAAAATATCCTATCTCGGTTTCCACGCGAACGAGATCCCCGGTGCCGACGCCGAGGCGCTCGGCAAAGGAGGGGTGAATCCAGAGCGGATTCGTGTGCGCTATTTCGTTTAGCCACTTGGCATTCGAGCTCCGCGTGTGAATCTGCATTGCCAGGCGAAATGTGGAGATCAGGATCGTCTGATCCGGCGACATGTTTTCCGGGTGCACGTGGCTGCGGATGTAGGTGGGAATTGCAAACTCCTGCCAACCCCAGTCGGTCAACGTGCGCGAATAAAATTCCAAGCGGCCGCTCGGTGTCGGAAAGCCACTCTTGAGAGTCCCGTCAATATTAACACCGACAAAACGCCGGCCTTCGGGATCGGGATCAATCGCCGGCATGGGTACGATGTTCGGCGAAGCAGGTTTGGGAGTTTTGGTGTAGACCCGGCCAAACTGATCCTCGCGCGCGTCTTCAATTTCTTGCGGCGGCACAGTTTGTTCATAGAGTGCGCCAACCTTGCTGGCCACTTCAAATGAGCCGTAGCGCCGCATATATTCCAACGGCTTTAAGCCCTCTGCCGAAGCTTTCTCTGGTAGTCCGGGAACGGAATTCTCAAAAATCCACTCATAGTACTCATCAACACCGAGACGCTCGCCAGGATTCTTTTTCGACTCCACGTATTGACGGATTCCCAGTTGTCCATCCGGATCGATGCGCCATGTCAGTTCCAGCCAGAACTCGTTTTCTTCCCAAACCTCGCCAGGATTCACCTCACGAGTGTCGCCAATTTCTTCTCCCGCTCGCTCGCGAGCGGCCTTCATAACCGGCTGGCGAAACCCGAGCCACTGTGAGTCGTGGGTTTCATACGAATGAATGTCGTGGCGCTCCGAGCCCAGGCCCATCGGCAGAACGTAATCGGCAAAATATGAGGTCTCGTTCCAGACTGGTGTGAGAGCAACATGACAGCCAATCAGATCCTGGTTTGTGAGCACCTCAATCCAGGAAAAGCCATCAGGGTTGGTCCAGACCGGATTGTAAACGCGCGTGAAATAGACATCCAGCTTGGCGCGCCCATCTTTCAAGAGATGCGGCAGCAGGAAGGAAAGCTCGTGCATGGAGAGCGGATACTCCCTGGGCCATGTGGTTTCATTCCACATCTTGGGATGCGGTGGGGTGTAGATCGGCTTTGGCACAAATTTGTTCCAGGCGTTCGGAAATACGCTGCCTTCGGTCGCGATTGCGCCCAGCAATGCATTGAGCATAAAAAGACAGCGCGCAACCTGCCAGCCACCGCTGTTGCCCGAAGAGGCGCTGCGCCAGTTGTGAGTGCTGAGCCTCGTTCCGGCGGTAGAGATGCACTTCGCAACATCTTCGAGCAACTGCATGTCTACGCCTGATTCTTTAGCGGCAAACTCGAACGTGTAATCCTTGTAAAGCTCCTTGAGTACTTGTTCGAAGCTTGCAAATGATCTGACGGTCTGCGGATGTTCGATTGCTAGATACTCTTCCCAATTCCACCAACGGCGCACAAAGTCGCGATTGTAGAGATTGTTCTGAATCAAATAGTTTGCGATTGCGAGCAGGATCGCGGCTTCTGAACCAGGAAAGGGCGAGACCCAGTAATCGGCGTGCGTTGCCGTGTTCGAGAGGCGCGTATCGAAGACGATCAGCTTTGCGCCATTCACCTTTCCCTCAATAATTCGCTGTGCGTGGGGATTGAAATAATGTCCCGACTCGAGATGGGCGCTGATCAGGAAAATAACTTTGGCGTTAGCGTGATCGGGACTAGGTCGGTCCAAACCCATCCATAGTTGGTAACCCTCGCGGCTGGAAGAAGAGCAGATGTTTGTATGTGAGTTGTGACCGTCTATGCCCCAGGCTGCGAGTATGCGTTCAGTGAAACCATCTTCGCCGGGACGGCCCACGTGGTACATCACCTCCTGACGGCGATCTTCCACAATTGCTTTGCGTATGCGTCCCGCTATTTCATCTAAGACTTCATCCCAGCTCACCTGCGCCCATTTACCTTCGCCACGTTTTCCCACGCGTTTGAGCGGATGAAGAATGCGGTCCGGGTCAGTGATCTGATTCAGCGTCGCCGGGCCTTTGGCACAGTTGCGCCCGCGCGAACCGGGATGCTCGGGGTTGCCTTCAAACTTCTGCACCTCGCCGGTCGCTTTGTCGATATAGGCGAGCAGTCCGCAGGCGGATTCGCAGTTGAAGCAAGTGGTGGGTACAAGTGTGTAATGCCGCTCTTTCCGCCGCGGCCAGGCTTTGGGATCGAGCTCCGTCCAATCATCCCAACGTTCCTTCGGCGGATACGCAGCGAGATGTATCCGGCTGGGGCCAGGATAGAACGTTTCACCCCGGGACTCAGTTTCATCGCGCGAGGCACAGACATGTTTGTTTGGGTCGCCGGATTTCATGCTCTCTGAATCGAACTCAACAAAGAACTATGACCTAGGAAAACCCATACGTGTTGTATAACTCAGTTTTCAGAACTCTCTGGACGAGATCGAGTCCTTTACTCTGAACATCTTCGTCACCTGCTAACAGTTTCCTTCGCTGAGGTTCGTTCTTAAACTGATATCCGATCCACTCACCTTGATGCATGTTCTTGATTCGGAGAGTCCAGACTAACAAGCAGATGATCCGCCAGCATCGCTCCTTCGCCGGGCGGCAATGAAAGTGCCGCGCTCAGAATCTCGTCGAAGTCGCACAACGTTTTTCCAGTGCTATCGCTATGGTGCCGTCCTTCTAACTCTCGACGGATTTCGGCTGCCGTTTTCAGACTCTCTTCCATGACATTTTTGCGCTTCGACTTCATACGGCGCACCACTCATCACTTGCACCAAGTTACGCCAAAGCATCAAATCCCAATGCGAATTCAATCGCCGTGCGCACCTCGCGCATGCGCTCAGGCGATAACTCAGTAATGAGATCGCCGAGCTGGGCCCTTTGAATCGTTTGAATGTTGTCTGTATTGACGACGCATTCGGCTAAGACACCATCCTCTCCCGGAGTAAGCAAGACTTCGGAGGCAGTTCCCCGAATCGTCGTTGTAATCTGGGCAACCGTTATACCGGTAAGATAGGGGATGGCAGAAGTACGAGTTAGGATCAAAACTGGGCGGCGCTTATCAGGAGCACGAAACGTGTACCAGTAAACATCGCCCTGCTTCATGGCTCTCCCCACTCCTGTTCATCCTGCCATTCCGCGATTTCCTCCGGCTGCTGGGGATGGGTCATGTAGCCTTGGGCATGCTGTCGCTCCTTGGCGATTATCTCGCGCTGTTGCAGAGCCCTTTCCAAAGCAACTCTCATGAAATCAGAAGGCGTCATCTGCAAGGCGTCAGTGGCCCGATTCATTTCAGCCAATAGCGATTCGTCGATCGTCAGTTGGATAGTTTCCATGGCTTCAGTCTAACATGCGTGGCCAACTATGTGGCACTGCTTCGTATCTGAGGTAAACAGTGTTTCATGGTGAAGCCTACCTGTCACTCTGGTCAATACATTTTTTTCATTCGTCATTTGGCATTGTTTAATTCCTGTTCATGTCCATTCGTGTGATTTCGTCGATCGTTCGGTTCTCTCGGCCAAGCAAACGATCCACGAAATAACACGAATCATCACGAAAAAGAGTTGGGACTTACTCACCAGATGAGATTCAGAAAAATGACGAATGAAAAATAACTAGCTCCTCGCATGCCAACGATACGCGTCGAAAGTACTTGATCAGAGCTTCCTAAAGTTTGAACTCTAAACTGGAATAGTTAACTACTCGGCCCTTACACCAGCTTCTTTCATCACGAAGGCTGGCGTGCTTGGCTCACCCTTGAAAAAGTCAGCGTCTTTGCCTGCCGTGATCGCCCAACGATGGATCCACGTGATGCCGGTAGGCCCCGCATACGTGTCGGGCGAGGTGTAGGCCTTATCTGTCAGCGCCTCGTCCAGCGTAATGAAGTTATAGCCTCGCTTTTTCATCATCTGAGCCAGCGCGTGAAAATAATCGGCGTTCAGGGCGTTGGCGTGGAGCAGCAGAATCTGCTTCATCTCATAACCAAATAACGCCATAGACTGTTGCTCGAAGTAAGCGAACTTCTGTTCCATATAAGGAATATAGCTTCGCCCGATGCGCTTCATTAATTGTTTGTCGCCCCGCTGCATCGCAAGGTCATAAGCGCGCGCAAAAATCCATTCAGAATTATCAATAGTCACCGGTGCGATGCGATAGCCGCGCTCTTTGAGAAACTCTTCGAAATGCCCTTTTGTTTCGAGGCTATTTCCTGTGTGAAGAAAAGGATGACGAAAATAACGGAGGGTTCGCCCCTTAGCTTGCAGCAACCGGCTGGTAACTTCTTCGCCGCGAATCACATCCTGCTTGAAAACATCGAGCGGCGTGCTGTGAAGATCTGGATGCGAGAAAGTATGGTTACCGAGTTCAAGACCTTCATCGAGCCACATTCGCAGGAACGCAACACGCCTTTCGTCCAGAGTTCCGTCAGTCAACAGCTTATTCTCATTTACGAATCCGATCGCGGGTACTCTGTTTGATTTTATCGCGTCCAGCAGCTTGCGTGTGATAATCGATTGACTCGCCAGGTCGTGTCGCAAGGATATGACGGGCAGATCGTCAAATGTGACAGCGACCGCCCGGTCTTTCGCTACCGCTGATATTTGGGCGTCGACACGGACTGTTGAGAAGAAAACTACAAGGCACGTTAGAGCGGCGTTTAGAAACTTGGTCTTCATGGATGTATCCCTGCCTTGGTCAAACGAACCCGGCCCAAATCCTTAGCGTATCGGTGGGTTTTGTTCACTTCAAGAATGTTAGTCCATGGCTTCACGCCAGCGGCACTGATTGCCCCGCTTGCACGTAAGCGTTCTCGTAAAGCATCAACCCCATCAAAGCCATCGGCGCTGCGCCAACTCCCAGCGAAGCGCTTACTGAGCCGGAGATGGCGAGCCAGCAAATCACTCCACCAAGAACCGAAAGCACCATACCAATCCAAAAGTCGCTCTTGTAACGGCCGCGCACCATCTCCCAGACTGCCAGCCGCGCGTGTGCAGTCGCATGGGTCAATGAAACCTCGCCCCAAACCATCAGCACGTGCAGCAGACTGGTAACACCGAGTATCCAAAGCAACGGCAGCACAACTCCCGGATCAAGGCGCGCCGCAGGCTCGAATCGCGCTGCGAACGGCAACAGGGCGGCCGCTCCCAGCAGCAGCGATTGCGTTAGCAAATGAGGTGGCAGCAATGAGTTTTGCCACATGTCCCGCGCTTTCGCCTGGGCAAAAAGATAAGCTGTGTAGACCGCGGTCATCACCGAAAGCGGCAGCCCCGGAATCATTAGCCAGCGGTGCAGCCAATCCGCCCTGAACCAACTGGCGAAGAAATGCAACGCGAGCACAAGCGTGTAGGCGGCGATAATGAACGCGCCTTTCACCAGCCAACTGCGCCACTGCGGTCGCGTAAAAATCAAATGAAATCGCTCGGGATGCTCCAGGTCCGCAATTAACAGACCGCCGGTGATCGCCAGGAAAACACCAGCGAGCACAGGCGCTACCCAGAGCCACATCGAGCTTTCAGGTCGCAGGAAACCAAACAAGACCAGCAGTAGGGGAATCAGGTACGCCCCCGCTGCTATTCCCTTGGTCCAGGTGTAAAGACTGACCTTCCAATTCCACGGAATTGAATGAGCCACATCGTAAGAGAGCAGTGCCGCCGCCGAGCTGTTGTTGTAATTGGGACTTCCTGATACGACGTGCTCGCTGTCTAACCGCTGCTCGCTCCACATGAATAGTCCCGCCTCCGGACGACGCGCAGCGAGCGGGTCAAGTGTGGCTTGATGCGCGCCCTTGTAGAAAAGTTTGGGCTGAGTCTCCTTTTCTGGCCGGCGCACTGTGACCGGTTCCCGGTTGATGATCTGCGCAACGTAAGAGTCCGTGTCATTCATGTCACCAACCAGGATTGCCTGGGTGGGACAAACGACAACGCAGGCGGGCTCGAGACCCATGTCAATGCGGTGGGCGCAAAAATTACATTTCTCCGCAGAATGATCTTCCGGGTTAATGAAGATTGCGTCGTAAGGACAAGCGGCCATACACGCCTTGCAACCAATGCAGATGGATTTGTCGAAATCGACAATCCCGTCCGCGCGTTTGAACATCGCCGTGGTGGGGCAGGCGGTGACGCACGGAGCATGCGCACACTGATTGCAACGAGTTACCTGGTGCGCGCGACGGGTCTGCGGAAAAACGCCAATGTCGACGTGCTTTACGTAAGTGCGCGTTACTGACAGCGGTACGAGATTCTCAGACTTGCATGCTGTGGTACAGGCGTGACAACCGATGCAGCGAGTGTGATCAATTACCTTGGCCCATTTCACAGGTTTAGATTGGATCTGGTGGGATTGTTCGAGCATGCACGCTCCCGTTTTCTAGCTGCTGACGAGCGCAAACTATACCATGCAAGCCAAAAAGAAAACCGACTGATGCAAGGCTGGATTACAGTGCTTCATGCCTCGGACAGTGGCGAGTCATTGACAAAAACAGGGCGACGTAAGAAATTGGTATTTCGCTGGATTCCGATTGTTTAATGATAACTGCTCGATTATGACCGTTCATGGAGGTTGTTAATGCGTCTTCTTATCTCGTTTGCATTAGTGATTTTGAGCGCTTTTGCGCTCATTTCCTGTAACTCGGCGGAAAAACTCGCTTCGCAAAAACCCGCTTCTAACACAGCAGCAGGGGCCACACCCAACGCCAAGCCTCCGGCCGATGGCGTGCGCCGCGTAACAACGGTTGAGCTTCGGGATCTCCTGAGTAAGGGCCAAGCTGTGGTGATTGATGTGCGAAATGAAGCTTCTTACAAAGCGGGCCACATTAGAGGTGCCAAGCTCATACCAACCACTGAGTTTCTCGCTCGCATCAACGAACTACCGCGCGATAAAATGATCGTCACCTATTGTTCTTGACCGGCCGAACACACGAGCGCCGGTGCGGTGATCAATCTCAAAACTAAAGGTATCGAAAACGCGGCTGCACTGCTGGGTGGATTCGAAGCGTGGAAAAACGCAGGACTCCCGGTGGATAAGGCTCAGTGAGAAGGTGGCAGAAGGCAGTTGGCAGGAGGCAGACTGCAGGAAGCACGATAGAATTCACCCTCGGAGAATCATCTTCCATTTTCCATTTCTCATTTTTGATTCGCGAACTCGACATTTTGTAGTCTCCGGATGACCGCCGAGTTAGTTACACCATCCCGAGTTAGTTACACCTTCGTATTAAAAGTCCAGCGGCTACCGGCAACTGACCGATGGTAAATCTCAAATAGTCTCAAATGATAATCGGAAAATGGAAAATGTTTTACCGTCAGCC
>WNGE01003235.1_pt1 | contig 19356 bp, 19 predicted proteins | sample 5400651 | NCBI WGS metagenome assembly WNGE01 (sample SAMN13153370, study PRJNA577476) | soil metagenome | isolation source: 60 cm soil or saprolite under grassland replicate 2 | place: USA:California | collected 2016-06-15
GAGCACGGTCCGGCCGGCAATCATCAATCCCCGATGTCCGCGGGCAGCGGTGAGGGCCGCGCCGAGGAAACAAAGCACAGCGAAGAACGGGAGGGCTTTCTTGGTTCCGATCCGGTCAATGATGATCCCGCCGATCAGAAGGGTCAGGACCGCAGCCACGCTGTAGCTCGCGTTCAGCCAGCCGAATCCGGTGGCGGAGTACCCCAGCTTGTCGATGAAGATCCGCTCCAGTGGGTTGATGCTGTCGTAGATGTAGTAGTTCCCGCCCTGAGCGAGACTGATGAATAAGAGCACGATCCAGCGGTACATCCGTGAGGGTTCGGGGCGGGCTGTTTCGGCGATCGAGGAATTCATCCGAGGCACTCATCCTGGGCGCGAGGCCGGCTGGTGAACTGGGGAGAAATCCACCGCACGAAGATAACAGATTGAGGAAGGGAATGGGCTGAGAGAGTGCCTGCTATTTCCGTTGTATAGTAGAGAACGCTGCGAGGTGCTCCATGCATCGGTCTGGTCGCGTTCTCCTCCTGGCCGTGCCGTTTGTGCTTGCCTCCGCTGTGCCATGCTGGCCGAAAGAATCTTCAGACACCCAGGCGCGGCCAAAAGTCTGTGTCGCCGTGGTAGCTAATCGGACGGGCACATCGCTGTTTGTGGAACGTATGACGGAACGGCTGACCAAGAGTCTGGTCGAAAACAAGTTAGCTGCCGTAGCTATGGACTCGGCCACCACAGACGATCGTGAACTTCACCCCACCCTGGCGAATTCCGGAGAACTAAAACGATGGGAATGCGATTTCCTGGTGCTCACCCAAGTAAGGAATCCTAAAGACAATCTGACTGAGCCCAGGATCCCGCCAATTTCCATCGGTGGAAAAGTGCCCAGCACGGACGCGAGCGATCCTATGGGCGGGCAGTCAGGACCGGTCTATCGCGACAACCTGGAGATCGATTTCGCGCTGTTTCGTCCTGGGAAGTTTGCGGCTATGAGGAATACAAAGATCCTCGCGCAGCCCTCCGCCAACGTGTCGGACAGCCTGATGCAGGCGATGGATCGGGTCGCCAACCGCGTAGGGCACGACCTGAAGAAAAAGTGAGGGTGCGCCCAGCGCTCGGCGCGGGAGCAGTCCGCCATTATGAAAAGGCTCCCGGTGGCGAACGTAACCGAGAGCCGAAAGCCGACAACCGAGGGCGACTTTTACATCTTTTCCGTCTTGCCGCCGAACTTGACCGTCCCATTGGTCTGGTTCTGGCGCTCCACGTCTTCGTTGGTGTAGACGCGCGTGGCCTTTTTGACACCCTTGGCTGCGCTGGACGCATCCGTCGCACTCGCCGTGTGATCCGAGCCGCTGAAGTACAGCCATCCACCGGCTTCTTCCGGTGCACCGCGTTCTTCGTCCATCGCCCGCGCTTGGTAGCCCATCGGCTCCCGCCACAGGTGGATCTGCGAGGTCATCAGAGGCGCGTCGCCGCCTTGGTACCACACGGGCGCGGTGTATTCCGAACTCGTCGATCCCTGCATCTGGGACAGCGTCGAATCGGTCGCGCCGGCGATCAGGCCCGTGGTTGCATTGGTCGCTCCAACGGGGTTCGGCGAGACAGTCTGCAGGTTCACTAAAGGCGTTGTCACCAGCGGAATGTACGGGCCACATCCATAGAAACAGGGGTTGAAAATCCGAGGAGGAACGGGCTGTTGCCCCAAAGCCGCAACTGCAATCAGAACCACCGCACACAGAACCAAATAGGGTCGCATACTGCCTCCACAAGGGCCTACAGATCACTCCCCGTAGGTGCAGTTTGCGTGCCAGTTGCGGTACGGCGCAAACCTGCCACAATGTTCGGAGATTTCCGGTACTGTCGGCTAAACTCCTGAGATTGCAAGAGCCGCCAGACGCCGCTCTGGGTGAAAATTCATGCGCACAACCTGCAAGCCAGTACCGCGTCCGGGTCTCAACTGCCGACGTATCGGGCGTACAGACTCCGTGCCACCGCCGTGTCGCTCGTGCCTTTAATAATGGCCCGCCCGTCCGGAAATAAAGTCATTTCGTAAGGCTCGCGCCAGAATTTCAACACAAACTCGTTGTGCCGTACCGCGCCGAGAGGCTGAAGCCGGGCACTCATCTCCGCAAAATCCACCGGCCGCTGCCGCTCATGGATCTGTACCGAGTTTCTGCCGCACAGCGTGATGTGCGGCCGGCCCTCACCCGCCAGATGGACAAAGTTCCGCTCTCCGCAAGCCCGACACCCCGCTCGCGGCCGGATGGCCGACACCTCCGCGCGATCGTTTCTCCACCCGTCCCAGGAAAGCAGCGTGCGGCGCATTTTCGCCTTCGCCCCCACCAGAAACTTCACCGCCTCGGTCGCTGCAATCGAGGCCACCAGGTTCACGGCCGAGTTCAAAATCCCTGCAGTCTCGCACGTCTCCACCGTCCCACGCGGAGCATCCGGAAAAACACAGGCCAGACAGGCAGTTTCGCCGGGCAATACATTCATGGTGACCCCGTAACTGCCGACCGCCGCGGCATAGATCCACGCCACCGAATTCTTCACCGCATAATCGTTGATCAAATATCGAGTTTCGAAATTGTCCGTGCCGTCGAGAATCAAATCGCCCGCACCCAGCAGTGTGTCTACATTCGCGGGGGTGAGGTCAGCAACCTGGGGTTCGACGACGATCTGCGAATTAAAGCGCGCGATCTGCCGCACCGCCGCCACCGCCTTGGGCAAGGATTCGCGTGCGTCGTTTTCATCGAACAGCGATTGCCGTTGCAGATTGCTGGGCTCGACGTAGTCGCGATCCACAATTCGCAGCGTTCCCACGCCCGACCGCGCCAGCAGAGAAGCCACAGCCGAGCCCGTCGCTCCACATCCAACGATCACGGAACGGGCCTGCGACAGGTTTTTCTGGCCTTCCGAGCCAATCCCCTGGAACAGCGTCTGCCGCGAGTACCGATCGTCGAGTTCCAAAGGCATTACCTTCCCGAGGCTTTCTACCCATTTATTATAGGTGCCGGTCTTCATTCTTTTCTGGGCCGAGCAACGCGTGCCATCCGCCAGTTCATCGAACACGAACGGTTCCACATTACAACGCCCGGCATTCGGGGAGGGATGGTTGCGCCTAGCGGGCGTCGTTCTGATTCACTTGGCGGCCGCGCTTGCGCCGCTCGCTGGCTGGGCCATGGGCCAAAAGCAATCCCAATCGCAGAACCGGGAGGCACCCTCCCAGCAGCCCAGCCCCGAACCGATCTCCAATATTGGGGCAATCACCCCCTACCTCGGCTTGGCGATCGACGAGGTCGAATTTCCGGGCGTGGCCGCCGATGAATCCGCTGGGCTGTTGACCGCCACGCAACTCAAGATCGGCACGCCACTCACCCGTGACGCTTTACACGATGCCATGCAGGCGCTATTCGCCACCGGCCGCTTTGCCGACATTCAAGCCGAAGCCGAACGCGCCGCTACTACTGGAGTGCGGCTGCGCTTCCTGACCCTCCCCAACTATTTCGTCGGCCAGGTGATTGTGGAGGGCGTCTTGATCAATCCGTCTCCGAACCAGCTCGCCACCGCCACACGCCTGCAGCTCGGCGAACTCTATTCCCCGGAGAAGCTCGACCGCGCCCTGTCCGGTATGCAACGCGTGCTCGAAGAAAACGGATTCCACAAGGCCAAGCTGTCCACCTCCGAACAGCGCGACCAGCGCCAGCATCAGGTCAACCTGACCATTCACGTCAATCCGGGCCCACGCGCCGTAGTGGGTCAAATCAAGCTGCAAGGCGACGCGGGCTATTCCGCCGAAGAAATCGTCAACGACGCCGGCAAGCTCCACACTGGCGACCCGGTGATCTCGTCCCGTCTTACGCGGGCCCTGCAGCGAATCCGCTCCCGCTACCAGAAGCAGGCTCGCCTCCTCGCCCAAGTCTCCGTCGCCGGCCGGGACTACCACCCGGAGCGCAACGTGGTGGACTACGATTTCCAGATCGAGCGCGGCCCGGTCGTGCGGATCGACGCTGAGGGGTTCAAGATCACCCACGCCCGATTGCGCAAACTTGTGCCCATCTACGAAGAGGGTGCGGTCGACGACGATCTGCTGAACGAAGGCCGCCGCAATCTTCAGAACCACCTGCAGACGCTCGGCTATTTCGACGCGGTCGTGAGCGTGAGCCAGCACACGGTCCAGGACGGCAAAGAATTGCGAGTGCTCTACGCGATCAACCCAGGGGACCGGCACAAGTTACGCGCGGTGCGGATCGGCGGCAGCCAATATTTCTCCGACGACCTGATCCGGGCTCGCATGCAATGCCAGCCCGCTGGCAGATTCTTCAGCCATGGCCGCTACAGCGACTCGTTGCTGCAAGCGGATGTGCGCGTCATTCAGGACCTCTACCGCTCTGCCGGCTACCGGCAGGCGGAAGTCACCAGCAAGCTCATCAATAGCTATCTCGGCGATCCATCGCAGTTGGCCATCGAATTGGCCATCAAAGAAGGGCCCCAGACCCGCGTCGCCTGGGTCCGAATCGAAGGAGGCTACATGCTGCCCTCCGAGCAGGTGCTGCCTCTCATCTCGACCGAAGAAGGTCAGGCCTTCAACGAATTGAATCTGGCGGATGACCGCGACACGATTCTCGAAAAATATTTCAACCATGGTTTTACCAACGCGACCGTCGACGTTTCCTACGCACCGGTGGCTCCGTCCGCGGACGAACTGCCGCGCGTGGGCGTGACCTTTTTCATTCAGGAAGGCGAGCAGTTCTTCGTCAACCAGGTATTCCTGAATGGCCTTCATTACACCCGTGCCGGTGTGGCGCGCCGCGAAATGAGGGTCCAACCCGGAACTCCCCTCAGCCAGCGGGAGATGCTCGAATCGCAGCGCCGCCTGTACGGCCTTGGGCTGTTTAACGAAGTGGACACCGCCATTCAGAATCCGGAGGGCACCGAGTCGCGCAAGAACGTGTTGGTTTCCATGCATGAAGCTAAGCGTTACACCTTCGACTACGGCGGCGGTTTTGAATTTCAGACCGGACAGCCCTCGGTCGGCACCAACCAGCCTCTCGGGCAAACTGGCGTCAGTCCCAGAGTCTCCTTTGGCCTCACCCGGACCGACTTCGGTGGCCGCCATCAGACGGTCACTATGAAGACCAACCTCAGCCGCCTGCAACAGCGAGGTCAGATCGGTTTCGACGCTCCGAAACTCTTGAACCGGGATCTAAGATTTTCCGCGACCGCATTCTATGACAACACGGTGGACGTCTCCACCTTCACCTCGCAACGTCTGGAGGGGACCGTGCAGACGGTGCAGGTTCTGAAACAGAACGCAGACGGCAGCCGCGACCTGACCAGCATGGCGTACCGCTTTTCCTACCGCCGCGTGCGGGCCAGCAACATCGAGGTTTCCGACAACTTGTTCCCGCTGCTGTCGAGGCCGACTCGCGTGGGCGAGCCCAATTTTCTCTACGTCCGGAACCGGCGCGACAACGATCTGGAAACCACGTACGGTAATTACACCACCGTCGAAGGGGGCGTCGCGTCCAGCTATTTCGGTTCCGAGGCCGATTTCAGCCGCCTCCTCATCAAGAACGCGAACTATTACACGTTTGCGCGGAGTCGCCGGACGCGGCAAGGATTTGTGTTTGCCCGCTCCACCAGCATCGGTGTGGAGAAACCCTTCGGGGACACCGTCGTGCTGGATCCGGCAGCGCCGGTGAGCGCCGGCCAGCGACTGATTCCTCTTCCCGAGCGCTTCTTCAGCGGTGGGGGAAACTCTCACCGCGGTTTCGGGTTGAATCAGGCAGGACCCCGTGACCCAACCACGGGATTTCCCGTAGGTGGCAGCGCATTGTTCCTCAACAATATGGAACTGCGCTTTCCCAATATCACCGTGCCTTACTTACTGGAGAATATCGGTTTCACCGTGTTTCACGATATGGGCAATGTCTTTGCCCGTCCGCAGGAATTGCTGCCCAGCATCGGACGCTGGCACCAGCCCAATCAGGGACTCTGCTTCCAGCCGGTCGCGCTGGGTAAGTCGCAGTGCAACTACAACTATCTTTCGCACGCCCTCGGACTGGGAGTGCGTTACCAGACACCCATCGGCCCATTGCGCTTTGACTTCGGTTACAATTTGAATCCACCGGCGTTTCCCAGCTTCACCAATATTGTGACCAACTCGGTGAGTGGGATCACCACGGGAACGTTTGGCGCACGGCGGGCTGGACACTTTAACTTTTCCTTCAGCGTGGGGCAGTCGTTCTGATGAAACTTCGCATCCATCGCGGCCTCGCTTTGCTGTTGGGCACGGCGTTGGCCGTGCCCTGCTTGGGCGGCGAGATCGTGGATCGCGTGATCGCCAACGTCAATGGCCATATTCTTTTGCAGAGTGATTGGGAGCAGGAACTGGCCTTGGAAGCGCTTCTCGACGGACGGGCTGTGGACTCGTTCACCTCCGCGGAGCGTAACGCCGCCCTCGATCGCCTGATCGACCGGGAACTGCTGCGCGAGCAGGTTCGGCCTTCGGAAGCGACTCCCGCCCCCCTGGTGGCCGCCCGCGTAACCGACGTACGCAAGTTGCTGCCCGAGGCCGCAACCGAGGAGGGTTGGCGAACTGTCCTGCAGCGGCGTGGGCTGACGCAGAGTGCGCTCGAGAAACGGCTGGGTGAAGAAATTCAACTGACGAAACTCGTCGAAGCGCGGCTGCGGCCCTCCATTCAGATCGACCAACATGCCGTGGAGACTTACTACCACGACGAGTTGCTCCCGCAATTAAAGCGAACCGGCGGGAGGGAAGTGGCCTTGCCGGAAGTCTTCGGCCGCATCAAGGATCTGCTGGCCGAGCAGCGGCTCAATCAACTGCTTTCCGGCTGGCTCGCGAGTTTGCGCTCGGCCAGCCGGATTCAGACTCTGCCCTCCATTGCCGGAGTCGAGAACCGTTGAATGAGCCGACTCCTCCCCGGCGCCGCCTCTGGCTGAGATTGTTGTTGTTGTTCTGTGTGTTCAGCGCAGTCTGTTTCTCTCTCCTCGGCTGGTACGTCACCACCGACTCTTTTCAGCAAACCGTCCGACGCCGTGTCATTTCCGCCCTGGAGCAGGCTACCGGGGGCCGGGTCGAACTGGGTGAATTCCACTCCATCCCTTTCCGCCTGCGGATCGACGCTCGTAATCTCACCATTCACGGCAACGAGACTGCGGAGCAAGCTCCTTACTTGCACATTGACCGCCTGCAAGCGGAATTGAGAGTGATTTCGCTGCTGAGCACCACCATCGGGCTGCGCTCTCTGGCGCTCCAACATCCCGTGATGCACATCATCGTTTATCCCGATGGTTCCACCAACCAGCCCTCACCGCCTGGCAGTAAACGTTCAGGGCCGGGTCCCGTCGAGCAATTGTTCTCACTTTCCGTTTCGCATGCGGAAGTGCGGCAGGGCGAACTCGAGTGGGATGAACACGCAATTCCGGTGGAGCTTGACGGACGCGATGTCTCGCTCGTATTGAATTATTCCTTCTTGCGCCAACAGTACGAGGCTCGGCTTTCCTTTGGCCGCGTCGCTACGCGCTTGCCGGCCTACCCAACGTTGATATGGCGCGCCGATACTTCTCTGCTTTTGGCCCGCGACCATGCCGAGATCGGCACGCTTAACGTAACTTCGGGAGGATCCGAAATTCATTTCCAAGGGCGGGTGGAGGAGTTTCACAATCCTCAAATCAGCGGCGACTATCACGGCGTTCTCAACCTGGGCGAATTGGCGGCATTGGAGCCGCAGCTTGAATTTCGCAGGGGCACGGCACAATTCGAGGGCAAAGGATCGTGGAGCCTGCGCGATTTCTCCACCCAGGGAACGCTGCAGGCAAAAGATCTGGACTGGACCAACCGCAACGTCAGAATGCAAAACGGGCGGCTCGCGGCTGCCTTCACCATCACCCCGCAGCGACTGCATCTTTCTTCGATCCGCGCCAGCCTTTTCGGTGGCGACCTGCAGGGAGACGTGGATGTCGTTAACTGGCAAAGTTCGATTGAGCCGGTGTCTCCTGCGGCGCGAGGCCGCATCATCGGGCGCATCCGAACTGGGAGCCTGCAGCGTGGTTCCGTGCGGCTCCAGCTGACCGGCTTCCCCGTGGCCCCGGCGGTTGCCTGGCTGAGCTCAAAAAAACTTCCCCTCGATCGGCTAAACCTCTCGGGGGCCGCCAGCGGCGAGATCAACATGCTTTGGGTTGCATCCGTTCGCGACGCTGAGACCAAGATCAAGCTGAATGTCGTTCCACCCGCACAGCCTGCCACCGGCCAGCTTGCCCTCCGAGGGCAGATAGATGGCGTCTATCGCGGCTCACGCGACCAGTTAGAGGTCAGCCAACTGCATTTGGTCACGCCTGGCTCGGAGATCACCGCCAGTGGAAATTTGGCTTCGAGTTCGGCGCTGAAGCTTTCTTTCTTGAGTCACAACGTCCGCGAGTGGAACCCGCTGCTGCAAGCGGTCTTTACCTCGCCGGATCTGCCCTTCGGCGTTCATGGCTGGGCAAACTTCAACGGCAACGTCAGCGGGCGTCTCTCTGCTTTCGCCCTCAGCGGGAATCTCGAAGCTTACGATTTCGAAACCACGCTTCCCGCAACCGCGCAGATCCCGGCGCGTGCCGTTCACTGGGACGCGCTCACGACATCGGTTCAATACTCTACAACGAATTTCTCGGCCCGCAATGGCGCCCTGATCCACGGCCGCACCATCGCACACTTCGACCTGAGCACCGGTCTGACCGCCGCCACATTACAGGAAAACTCGCCCTTTACCCTGCACTTGGACATTCTCAATGCGGACGCGGCCGAAATCGCACAACTCGCCGGATCCAGCCGTCCGGTCAGCGGGACTATGGATCTCTCGGTTACGCTGGCCGGCACACGCGGCGATCCCCACGGTGATGGACGTCTGGAGGTCCGGGATGCCGTTGCTTACGGGACTCCATTCCCGGCTGTGCGAAGCGACCTGCGACTCTCGAATCACGAACTGCAATTCAACAACTTGGCGGGCACTCTGTACGACGCTCCTCTTTCCGGCAGCGCCGCGATTGGCACCACCGCGAACGATTTTCGTCTGAACTTAACTGGCCAAAACCTCGACCTCGCCCATTTCCCCAAATTCCAGAGCGGCCGAATTAGGATCGATGGACGCGCCGATTTTACGGCTCGCGCTACCGGCACGCTGGATCAGCCTTCCCTCGAAGCCCACGTTCATCTGCGCGATCTGGCGTTCGACCGGGAGCGGGTGGGCGATTTTTTCCTGGACGCCGTAACGCGCGGCCACCAGCTCGATATCCAGGCGCATTCGGATTTCGAACAGGCGGAACTGAAAATCCAGGGAAACGTCGGACTGGAGCGGGATTTTCCCGCGGACCTGAATCTCGACTTTGGGAACCTCGACGTAGATTCGCTCCTCAACGCCTACTTGCGCGGAAAGATCACTGGCCATTCTCCGCTTGCCGGTACGGTCCATTTGCGCGGGCCGCTGCGCACTCCGCGCGATCTCAAAGTGTCGGCGCAAATCCTGACGCTCAACGCGGAACTGGAACATGTCCAACTGAAGAATGTCGATCCCATCCGCTTTGAGATCGCCGACCGCATTCTCCGACTCGAGAGCTTTCACCTCACCGGCGCCGGAACCGATTTCACGGCGCACGGCGCCGCGCAACTGGCCGAATCCCGGGAGCTGGATTTCCACCTCGAAGGCGCGGTCAATATGAGCCTGCTGCACACCGTCAACCCCAAGCTCTCCGCGCGCGGGGCCGTGGGTCTGAAGCTGGACGCGAACGGCACTATGGCTCAACCGGTTCTGCAAGGACGCCTCGAAATCAAAGATACCTTCCTGAGCCACGATGACTTCCCCAGCGGACTGAGCGACCTCAAGGGAGTCCTTCTCTTCGATCACAACCGCATTCAGATCGAGAGTCTGACCGGAACAACCGGCGGAGGCAGTGTGACCCTTTCGGGCTCGGGCACCTATCAGAACGGTACGTTCCTCATGGATTTCGGCGCCCTCGCAAACGATGTGCGCTTGCGCTATCCACCCGGCGTGAGCTCCACGGCCAACGTGGATCTCCGCTTGACCGGCAGCAGCACCTCCGCGCTCCTTAGTGGCAATGTCGTGGTCACCAAGCTTTCCGTAACCCCGGGCTTCGACTTCGGCTCGTATCTCGAAAAGAGCAAGCAGTCGGTCGCCGTCGCGCAGCGCGACAGTATCGAGAGCCGCCTGAAGCTCGAAATTCACGTTACGACTACGCCCGAATTGCAGATGCAGACGGCCCTTGCGAAGCTCTCGGGCAATGCCGACTTGCGCGTGCGCGGCACTGCGGATCGTTCCGTGATCCTGGGGCGGGCGGAAGTTCTGGAAGGCGAGATCACCTTCAACGGAACGAAGTACCATGTCGAGCGTGGGGATGTGACCTTCTCCAATCCAGCCCGGACCGAGGCGATCGTTGACCTGCAGGCGTCGACCCGGGTGCGCGACTACGACATTACGGTGACGCTGAGCGGAGATGTCAGCAAGACGAACGGTCTGAAGGCCACGTGGCGGTCGGAACCGCCGCTACCCGAGGCCGACGTCATCGCCTTGCTGGCTTTGGGACGCACGCAAGAGGAGTCGGCGGCGGCACAGTCGGGCGGATCGCTTGGATTCGGTGGAGAAGCCTCCAATCTCCTCATTAACCAAGCTCTCAACTCGGCCGTCAACAGCCGCCTGCAGCGCCTGTTCGGCGCCAGCCGCATCAAGATCGATCCGCAGGGCCTGGCGAGTACGACGAACATCATTCGGGGCCCGCAGGTGACGATCGAGCAGCAGGTGGCGAGCAACCTAACCGTGACCTATAGCACCAACGTCTCGGTCACATCCCAACAAATCATTCAAGTCGAGTACAACGTGTCGCGCAACGTTTCGGTGGTTGCGCTCCGCGATCAGAACGGTGTCGTCAGCTTCGACATCAAGATCCGCCAGCGAAAGCGCTGATGGTGCCAGCGTTCGGGCAGGGGCACGCTTCCGCGCTTGACAGAATCGTCTAAACCAGCAAACCTAATTGTTTTTCAGCTCATCGGTAACTCGGCGGGAGAGGAAGAGCGCTTGCGACTCCGGGTCTTTTATCACGACAAGTGTTTTGACGGCGCATCCTCCGCCGCGCTGTTCGCCCGCTTCTACCGGGAACGCGTGCGCAGCGATGTGGAGTTCGTCTATAGCGGCCTGCTCCATCGCGCCGGCTCTCTTTTCGACGAGAAGCAATTCGACGGCGACGAAAACGCTATCGTCGATTTCAAATACTCCAGTTCGCCCAACATCACCTGGTGGTTCGATCACCACCAGAGTGCCTTCCTTTCTCCCGCCGACGCCGCCCATTTTGAGCGGGACCAGGGCAACCGCAAGTTCTACGACCCGGCGTTCAAGTCCTGCACCAGCTTGATCGCAATGATCGCGGAGCAGCGCTTCGGCTTCGATCCGCGCCCGGTCGCGGAATTGGTCCACTGGACCGACATCGTGGATGGCGCTATGTACGAAGACGCGCGCGCCGCGGTCGAAATCAAAGCGCCGGCCATGAAACTCACGCTGGCCATCGAGGCTGCGCGCGAACCGGACTTCGTGAAAAACCTGATTCCGCTGCTGCCCTACGAACCCTTGGACAAGTTGTTGGAGGCGCCGATGGTCGCGGCGGTCCTGCCTCCTTTGCTGGTACGGCATCAGAGATCCATCGACATCCTGCGGCAGCGAACGGAAGAACAAGACGGGACGGTCTACTTTGATATTACCGATCAGGATCTTGAAGGCTACAACAAGTTCATTCCGTACTACCTGCATCCGGAATCCATCTACAGCGTCGGTTTGAGCAAGAGTTCGTTCCGCGTAAAAGTGTCGGTCGGCTCCAACCCCTGGTCGAAGCGCGAACCTACGGTGAATCTAGCGAAAGTCTGCGAGCGCTACGGCGGCGGCGGCCACGCGCGGGTCGGCGCGATTTCATTCGACGTCACCCAGGACGAAGAGGCACGCAAGGCTGCGCGGGAAATCGTAGATGAGTTACGCAGCAGCGTTCGAGAGCCGTAGCGGCCGGCGACCGGCTTCCGCATGCACCCGCAAATCCAAGATCCCGAACACATCAAAGGCGTCCGCGCCGTAGCCACGATTGAATTCACCAAAGGCATCATCGTGGTTCTGGCCGGCCTCGGTGTGTTCTCGGTGCGGCACAAAGACATCTGGGGCGTGGCCGAGAGCTTTCTCGAGTTTCTCCATGCTAACCCGCGTCACTACTACGTCGGAGTCTTCATTAACCTCGTCTCCAGGGTCAGCGACGTGCGCCTTTGGAAGATCGCGGTGGTGGCCAGCATTTACACCATCCTGCGCTTTGTGGAAGCGTACGGCCTCTGGTACGCGCTCCCGTGGGCGGAGTGGCTGGCGATTGCCTCGGGGACGATTTACATCCCGTTTGAATTCGCCGACCTGCTGCGGCATCCCACCGCCCTTGGAGTCCTGATCACGGTCGTCAACCTGATCATCGTGCTCTACATGGCCCGTTTGCGCATCGAGGCACGGCGGAAGCGTCGGGTAGGACAGGTGCATCCGTAGGGATCTTGCGCGGCGCGGGGGTTGGCAGGTTTCGGAGAAGATCGAGCTCGGCTTGATTTTGGGTGGCGCAGTGCTTTTAGCGCTGCGCTAAACGCTTGTCTTCAGAGCCGGCACGAACTTTTCCTGGGACACTGGAAAGCTGAAGTGACCCGCCATTGACACGGAATACATGTGCACATTTACTGTGTCCATGAACGTGACGCTATCGATCGACGAGCAGTTGGTCGCCCGCGCCCGGAAGAAAGCGGAGGCGCTCGGCAAGAGTCTCAATCGGCTCATCCGCGACTACCTGCAACACCTGGCCGGCGACGACGATCCCGAACGAAGCATCGCGGAGTTCAAGCGCCTGTCGGGCGCTGGCCACTCGCGCCGCTGGCGCTTCAATCGCAACGAGATTCATGAGCGCTCGTAGCTTCTTCGACACCAACGTCCTCGTCTACGCGGACGACAAGGCGGCGCCGGCGAAGCAGCGACGCGCGATCGGCCTCGTGGCTGAGCACCGGCGGGCCGGAACCGGCGTTGTGTCGCTGCAGGTGCTGCAGGAATATTTTGTGACCGTTACCCGGAAACTTCATGTCGATCCGCGGGTTGCTCGCCGGAAAGTCGAACTGCTTGCCGAGTTCGACGTGGCCTCTCCAGAGGTGGCCGACATGCTCGCCGCCATTGACCTCCACCGCCTGCACGGGTTTTCTTTCTGGGACGCTCTGGTCCTGCGGGCGGCGAAACAGGCGGGCTGTACGGTGCTTTTCTCGGAAGATTTGCAGGAAGCGCGGCAAATCGACGGACTTCAGGTCGTAAATCCGTTCCGGTAAACAGCGCCGTCAGGAGAGTAGCTGTGCTGCCGACCCCGGGAGTTTGGCTTGCTCCTCCGCAAAGCTCTGCCGTGCTTCCAGGTGTTTTCTGCGGAAGTGCGCCCGCGCCCGCTGTCCCCAGGCGCGCACGAAATAGTAATTCAGCGCGCATCCGATGGCGGAACTGGTGAGGGGAATGAGGCGCCCCGCCCACTTCTCGACGACCTCGGCGCTGGCCCGGGCCGCGATGCGCTGAATCACCTTAGGGACAAAGCGGTTGACGACTTCTTTCTCGAGCAGTTCACGGCTGATGTCCACGCCCGCGGCGCTGGCGGCGGCAATCCAGAGTTCGGCGATCTCGTCGTCGGTGTTCATCTCGAAGCCGTAAATCAGGCTGAGCTTCTGGATCGTTCGCATAGTGATTGCCGACAAGATGCCGAGGTCGGGCATGATGGTGAGAATTCCGCCCAGCCCCAAGCCCGCGCCTTCGGCCGCAGCCAGTTTCATCCCTGCGCGAATCACCGACGTTGCAACGCCGTCCAACTGCTCTACCGGCACGCTGTACACGCCTCGAAAGCCGGCGATCGGCAATCCATAAGCGATGCGCAACTGAATCAGGAAGCGGTCGGGATCGACCCGCACGGTCTGATAGGCCCGCGTCAGGCCGCCGCGAACCGCGCCCTCGACTCGCCGCCGCAGCCACGACCTTTTCCCGCCATTCGGCATTCTGATCGCAGTTTAACAGGAGTGGCGAGTAGCGAGTGGCGATTGGCGAGTACGCAAAGCGCCGTAGTTCGGTGGTGAAACGCTCGCTGCCTGTCGTTCGTAACTCGCTGCTCGCGACTCACGACTCGCGCCTCTCTGTGCTAGCATCAATGCTTCGAATGCCATCTGGAAAACTGCATATTGTTCCCCTGGGCGGTCTGGGCGAGTTCGGCATGAACTGCATGGCCCTGCGGTGGGGCAACGACATCATCGTGGTCGACGCCGGGCTCATGTTCCCGGAAGCCGAACTGCTGGGCGTGGACATCGTCGTCCCTGACATTTCCTATCTTCTCGAAAATCGCAAGCATGTGCGGGCCATCGTGCTCACGCACGGGCACGAGGATCACATCGGCGCACTGCCCTGGATTCTGAGCGAACTGAAGGTGCCGGTCTGGGGAACGGAATTCACGCTGGCTTACGTCGAAGACAAGCTCGACGAACACCAACTGCTCGACGATGCCGACTTGCGCGAGATCCGTCCCGGCGAGCGCTTCAAGATCGGGCCGTTCACGATTCATCCCATCCAGGTCACGCACAGCCTGGTGGATTGCGTCGCCCTGGCGATTCACACGCCGCTCGGGGTGGTGCTGCACACGGGCGACTTCAAAGTCGATCCGACGCCCACGGACAACAAGCTTTTCGACCTGCATTCCTTCGCCGAGTACGGCAAGGAAGGCGTGCTGGCGCTGCTGCAGGACTCGACCAATGTCGAGCGCAAGGGCTACACGCCGAGCGAGCGTGCCGTGCGCCGGAAGTTTGATGAAGTGTTTGCGCGCACCGAGCGGCGCCTGTTCATCTCGTGCTTCGCATCTTCGATTCACCGGATCAAGCTGACGGTTGATCTGGCTTGGGAACATGGGCGCAAAATCTGCTTCATTGGCCGGTCCATGAACAGCTCAGCCGAGATCGCCGAAGACCTGGGTTACATCCAGCTTCCGGAAGGTCTGCTGATTAATCCCGGCGAGATGAGGAACTTCGCGCCGGAGAAAGTCTGCGTGCTGATCAGCGGCACGCAGGGCGAGCCGATGTCGGCCTTGTCGCGCGCGGCCGTCGATACCCACAAACACGCCAAGATCGAAAAGGGCGACACAGTGGTGCTTTCGTCGCGCATCATTCCCGGGAACGAAAAAGCCATCTACCGCATGGTGGACCACCTGTTCCGCCGCGAGGCGCACGTCATTTACGACGACGGCTCGTATCCTCCGGTGCATGTCTCGGGACACGCCTGCCAGGAAGAATTAAAGCTGATCATCAACCTGGTGCGGCCAAAGTACTTTGTTCCGATCCACGGCGAATACCGGCAGCTTAAGCTGCATGCCGAACTCGCGGGAACCATGCGCGGCTCGGTGGGCAACGTCATGCTGATCGAGAGCGGAGACGTTCTGGAGATTGACGAGCTGGGCGCGCGTAAGGCGGGGCGCGTCAACGTTGGATGCATTTGCATCGATTCGGGCTCGCGCACGGATGTGGTCGAGGATCTTGTCATCAAAGACCGCAAGCACCTGAGCGAGGACGGCTTCGTCCTGCCCATCATCGCGATCAACAAGCTCACCGGCCGCGTCGAAACTTCACCCGAGATCGTCACCCGCGGATTCAATCCGGGCGACAACGGCCTGATCGAGCGCGCGCGAGAGATCGTCATGGAAACGCTCGATGCCTCCAGCGACGAAGAGAAAGCCGACTTCGGCGTGATCAAAGAGAAAATCCGCGCTGACCTAAAGCGCTATATCTCCAAGCAAACGCAGCGAAGGCCGTTGATCATGCCGGTGATACTGGAGATCTGAGTCCCGGCATTTTCGGTGTTAGTATTTGTTCATTGGGCAGTTGCTGAAATCGAGGTACTGCCACTGCTACCAGGGAATTTCATATGGCAAGGGAGTATGTGGAACAGCGCGACGGGGGGTACTGGATTACCGGCACGCGGGTTTCCCTGGATTCCATCGTGTACGCCTTTCTGCGCGGAGCGACACCCGAAAGCATTGCCCAGTCCTTCCCCGCCCTTAGATTGGAAGAGGTCTATGGGGCAATAACTTACTACCTCGGCCACCAGGAGGATGTGGAATCCTATCTGCGACAGAATGACAAGGAATTTGAGGCGTTGCGCGCACAGGCGCGGGAGGCCAATCCTGGCCTCTACAAAAAGCTCGAAGCAGCCAGACAGCAGTTCCACACCCCACATCCGTGAAGGTCCGGTTCCAGGCGGACGCCGATCTCAACGAGGACATTGTCATGGGAGTTCTTCGCCGGGAACCCGGAATTGATTTTCGGACCGCTAGCGAGGCTGGCCTTCGCCTTCTTTCCGATTCGGAGGTCTTGACTCTAGCAGCCCGCGAGGGTCGCGTTTTGGTCTCGCACGATCGCCGGACAATGCCGCGGGCATTCGCAGAATTTGTGCGTGCGAATGTGAGTCCGGGTCTTCTGATTGTTTCCCAGAAGACAGATCTGCTCAGCGCAATTGAGGGCGTGCTTATGGTGTGGTTGGCTTGTGAGGCGGAAGAATGGACGAACCAACTGGGCACGATTCCGCTCTAGCTGGACGGGCTCGAGGCAGCGTTATAGCTGTTCCGGTTGACCGAAGCGAAGCCTGGCGGTAGGGTGTCGAGAGAACGGCTTTTGGAGGCCAGGGCCATGACCATCGAAATAAACCGTCCGGAAATCGAGGCGCTCATTCGGCAGAGACTGCATAGCGGCGCGTTCGAGAGCGTGGAAGACGTGCTCTTCGACGCCCTGGAAATACAAAGCGAGCGCGAGACCTGGCTTCAGGAAAACAAAGAGGCCATCGACGCCAAGATCGAGCGCGGCTTGGCCCAACTCGACCGAGGCGAAGGCATACCAGGGGACCAGTTGCGCGGGCGTCTTTCCGCCGATAAGGCGGCATGGCTCAAGGATCGCTCCGGTTCGTGAAACCCTACCTCGTCGCGCCGGAAGCCGAAAGCGATCTCCGGCAGATTTGGCGTTACCTGCTCGGAGAGGCGGGGCTGGCAATCGCCAACCGCATTCAGGGCGAACTGGTGGACGCCTTTGAGGGCTTGGCCGACGTGCCCGGCAAAGGCCATAAGCGTCCCGACCTCACCAGCCGGGATGTGCTGTTCTTCAGCGTGTATCAATACATGATCGTGTACCGGCAAACGGAGTTGGTGGAAATCGTCGCCGTCCTGCACGGCAAACGCGATGTGAAGCGGCTCCTCAAAACCCGGACGTCATTGTGATCCACGCGAAGTTGCGGAAGGGCATTCTTAGCGGCGCGACTGATAAATGCAACGGCGACCGCTGATTATGCCGGCGATTTCTGGAGATCTGAACGCAGGGTTCCTCGCCAGTCAGAAAGTCAGAAACTAAGGGGTCCCTTGTCTCGACATGAAGACGCCCGCAGTCATCCTGATCAACCCGAAATCGCCGCACAACGTCGGTAAGGCGCTGCGGGCCGCGTCCATTTTCGGCGCCAAGTCATTGGTTTGGACAGGAGCTCGTGTGGACTTGAGCCAATATGATCGTCTGCCGCGCGAGGAACGCATGAAGGGATATGCATCGGTTGAATTTTGCGTGAACGACCGGCCCTTCGATTTATTCCCCGAAGCCACCCCGGTGTGTATCGAAATGCTGGAGAGCGCCGAGTGTCTGACCACCTTTACTCATCCCACCAACCCCATCTACGTCTTCGGACCGGAAGATGGAAGCGTGCCACCGGTTATTCGCCGCCACTGCCACAAGTTTGTCTACATACCCGCGTACCATTGCCTAAACTTGAGCGCGGCTGTGGACGTGGTTTTGTACGACCGAATGGCGAAGCGGCAGTTGGCTGGAGAGGAACCAATGTTGCCGATAAGCGAGATGCTGCGCGAGGATCGTGGCGTTAGCGACGTGCTCAGCAAAATCGGCTGGGAGGGTGAGTGAGGTCGCATGTTGAAGCAGGTCTCGGGAGACATGCTTCGCTCTACGTAAGCGGGTTTTTCCAGCGCAGCCCCGGGAAGCGGGCGAAGTCGCGGTCGGAGGTGTGGAGGACGCCGCCATATTCGATCGTCAGGGCGGCCAGTTGTGCGTCGCTGACCAGAGGCCCGGAAGCCTGCCCTTCGACCATCATGCGCCGAAGCAGCAGCCAATGGTCATCGCCTGGGGCGAGCACGCGCACGTTCGGCTGCTCCAACCACCCGTCAACGGTGCGCGACACTTCCTCGATGGAGCGCCGAAACCCGGGCAGCCGCGGGTTCGTCGCGATCCGAATAAATGCCGCGAGAGATTGCCACGGCAGTCCCACAGGCTCGGCGCCGGAGAGCACCTTCTCCAGCCAAGCACGCGCCTCCTTATGACGCGGGGAAGTTGCGCCGTAAGCGTAAAGAAGAAGATTGGCATCGAGAACGATCACCGGCGTTCCGGTCCTTCCAGAGTGTCGAGCAAATCCTCAACGTTGTCGAAGCTGAGTCCGGCCGGTGGCCTAAGGTTCCACGGCTTAACCACGAATGGTTTTCGGGTAGGCCGTTTTGAAGCCAGCCCAACGCGCAGAAAGCGATTCACTACCTCTTTGAAAGAATCGCCAGATCGGCGCACCTCCCTGTTAAGCAGTTGGGCCACGTCGTCATCGAGCGAAAGTGTAGTCCGCATGCTATGATGCTATAGCGCAAGGCATCATGATGTCAACATCCTGTAACTCATGATGTAACATGTAGGGCCCTTGCAAAAGATCCCGAACAAGGCTCGCTCAAATACGATGGTTACCCTCCACGATATTCGCGCGGCCCAAGCTCTCCTCGATGGCATTGCCGTGCGCACGCCCCTGCTCGAATGGACCAGCCCCGCCGACCCTCGCAAACTTTACTTGAAGCTCGAGAATCTGCAGCCCATCGGCGCCTTCAAATTGCGCGGAGCATACAACAAGATTGCGTCTTTGAATGATGAAGAGCGCCGCCGGGGGGTCATCTCCTACTCCAGCGGGAATCACGCGCAAGGTGTGGCTTATGCCGCACGGGCTTTGGGGGTGAAGGCGATCATCGTCATGCCGGGCAATGCTCCCAAGAACAAACTGGAGGCCACGGCGGCTCTGGGAGCTGAGGTTGTTACCGTTGGCCCCAGCAGCGAGGAACGCCGGTTGCGGGCCGAGGAACTTGCGGCCGAGCATGATTATGTCATTGTGCCTCCGTACAACGATGAGAAGATCATCGCGGGGCAGGGGACGGTGGGGCTGGAAATCCTGGAAGACCTGCCGGCCGTCGAGACGGTGCTTGTCCCGGTTG
>WNGE01004147.1_pt1 | contig 19349 bp, 11 predicted proteins | sample 5400651 | NCBI WGS metagenome assembly WNGE01 (sample SAMN13153370, study PRJNA577476) | soil metagenome | isolation source: 60 cm soil or saprolite under grassland replicate 2 | place: USA:California | collected 2016-06-15
TGGGAGGTCTCGACAGGCACAAAGGTTCGCACTCTCAAACGGCATCTTTCCGACATCATCTCAGTCGTCTTCAGTCCCGATGGGAAAACTCTCGCCAGTGGAGGCGGGGACCACATCATCAACTTGTGGGATGTCTCGACCGGCGTAGAGTTGCGCGCGCTCAAAGGGCATTCTAATTCTGTCCCCTCAATTGCATTCAGTCCTGATGGGAAGACTCTCGCCAGCGGTAGCGTGGATAAAACTGTCAAGCTGTGGGACGTCTCGACCGGAGCAGAGTTGCGTACACTCACAGGACATTCTTATGTCAGTTCAGTCGCATTTAATCCGTCTGGGACGATTCTTGCCAGCGGTAGTTATGACAACACCGTGAAGCTATGGGATGTCTCAACAGGCACAGAGTTGCGCACTCTTGCAGCACACTCTAATTATGTCACGTCAGTTGCGTTTAGTGCTGATGGAAAGATTCTCGCCAGCGGCAGTTGGGACCACACCGTCAAGCTGTGGGATGTCTCGTCAGGCGCAGAGTTGCGCACTCTCAAAGGGCATTATAATTCTGTAACTTCAATCCGCTTCAGTCCTGATAATAAGTATTTGGCGAGTGGAAGTTTTGATGCGAGCATCAAAGTTTGGGAGGTCAGTACCGGCAAAGAACTCGCCAGCCTGATTGCCTTTGACGAGCACGATTGGATTGTCGTCACACCCGACGGCCTCTTCGATGGCTCGACCGCGGCGTGGAACAAGATCATCTGGCGCTTCAACAACAATACTTTCACCTATGCGCCTATCGAAGCCTTCTTCAGCGATTTTTACTATCCCGGTCTGCTCGCCGATATCTTCGCAGCTAAAAGTCCCAAAGCGCCGGCGGACATTGCACAAAAAGATCGCCGTCAACCTCAACTGAGACTTGGTGCGGGTGGTTACGGAGACTCTGGCTCCGGTCCGATCGCTAACCGGATGGGGATCAGAATTGGTGTGTCCCAAGCCCCGGCCGGAGCGAAAGACGTCCGGCTTTTCCGCAATGGCTCCTTAGTAAAAGTCTGGCACGGCGATGTGCTGAAAGGGCAAAGCGCCGTCATGTTGGAAACGACTATTGCGATTGTCGCCGGAGAAAATCGCCTGGCGGCTTACGCTTTCAATGCCGATAACGTCAAGAGCAGTGATGCAACCTTAACCATCAATGGAAGCGACAGCCTAAATCGCAAAGGAGTCGCCTATGTTCTCGCAATCGGCGTCAATCAATACTCCAATCCACAATACAACTTGAAATATGCAGTGGCTGATGCACAAGACTTTGCCGAAGAACTAAGACAGCAGCAAGCGAAGCTTGGTAATTACGAACGCGTCGAAGTCACCTCGCTGAACGACAAAGATGCTACCAAAGCCAATATTCTGAAGTTGCTCAATGATCTCCCGGCAAGGATACAACCTGAAGATGCAGTGGTTATCTACTTTGCCGGTCATGGCACGGCGCAGGGTAATCGCTTCTATCTGGTGCCGCACGATCTCGGCTACAGCGGCAGGCGCAAGAAACTCAGTGAAGCGGGACTGCGGACTATTCTTGCGCATAGCATCTCGGATGAAGAACTCGAGCGCGCCATCGAAGGTATTGATGCCGGCCAATTCTTGCTGGTGATTGATGCCTGCAACTCCGGGCAGGCGCTGGAGACGGAAGAGAAACGGCGCGGGCCAATGAATAGCAAGGGACTGGCGCAGTTGGCTTATGAGAAAGGCATGTACATCCTAACGGCAGCGCAAAGTTACCAAGCGGCATTGGAGGCTTCGAAGCTGGGCCATGGATACCTCACTTATGCGCTCGTAGAGGAAGGACTGAAAACTCCAGCCGCTGACGCCGAGCCTAAGGATAATCAGTTGTTGCTGAGGGAATGGTTGGATTACGCGACCAGGCGGGTGCCGCAGATGCAGCAGGACATGATCGAGCAAGGCAGAAGAGGATTAGGGCTTGAAGTGATCTTCGTCGAAGGCGATGAGAAGATTAAAGACACCAGCAAACGTAGTCTACAGCGACCCAGAGTCTTCTACCGCCGCGAAACGGAAACAGCTCCCCTCGTTATCGCGAAACCTTGAGCTGGTCCTTCATACAACAGTGCCATCCGATTGTTGCCTGTCTGCCTCAAAGTGCTAAACTTCATTCCGCTAGAGAAGGACAAAAATCCATGAGCGCGGAAATCAGTTCTCTCATCACTCGCACACCGGAAATCCGGCACGGTAGACCCTGCATCGCGGGAACGGGTGTCACTGTGCACCGTGTCGCCCTCCTATACAAGCTCGGTCTCAGCCCGGAAGAGATTGTTCGTGAATATGAACATCTCTCAATTGCCGGAGTTTATGCCGCGCTTGCTTATTACCATGCTAATCGGACCGAGATTGAGGCGGACCTCGCCGCCGATGAAGCTGATCTCATCGAGGCTGAAAACCTTAAGCAGCAATCACCAACGGTCGCTTGACGAGAATTCGCCTCTATCTAGACGAAGACGCGATGCGTCGCAGCGTTGTGCAGGCCTTGCGTCTGCGCGGCGTGGATGTTGTTACAGCGAGCGAAGCAGGGCTGATCAGACACCCTGATGAGGAGCAGCTCGGCTATGCAACGTCCGAGGAGCGAGTCCTATATTCCTTCAATGTAGCCGATTTCATGTTTCTTCACAGGAAGTATATCGCCGACGGTAAGCACCATTCTGGAATCATTCTTGCGCAGCAGCAACGCTACAATACCGGGGAGCAGACGAGCCGCTTACTGAGACTCATCGGAACAAATCCGCAGAGATGATGCCTGGCTCGGTAGAATTCCTTAGCGCGTGGGGCCGGGACTGATGAATTCTTCACCAAGCTTTGAGGAAAGGCATGTTTTGTGCAGAACACGCGCCCGGTCCAACAGTTAGCTATTTTTTACCTTCTCTTCGACCCCATAAGCATCACCGCCAATCACCCACCAAGACGAAGGGGGCCCAATAGAACGGCGCGCTGTATTTCTTGCCGGCAATCATCGCCAGTTGTGCATCTCTCATTGCGCCGGAGGGCGAAGCAACCGCCGAAGATGAGGGACCAGGTCCCAGCAACCGCTTATAGAAGTCAGTCATCAGATCCGCAGTTGATTTGTCTGCCACTGACCAGAGGCTGACTCCCACGGTAGGCGCGCCGGCGTACATGAATGCCCGTGTTAGACCCATCACGCCCTCGCCACGCTTTTCCTTACCCAGACCCGTCTCACACGCGGAAAGCATCACCAACGGAGAGCCCAGGCGCAGATTGAAAACTTCGTCTGTCCTGAGAAAGCCATCATCGGTTTTGTTGCCGACGAGCGAAAGCACCACACCGGTGAATTGGGGACGCTCGGCATTTAGAAGACCGTGAGTGGCCACATGCACCACGCGATACTTCTGTATGTCGCGTGTTTCAAGATTTGCTTCACTCGCATCGAGGTCAAGCCAAACATCAGTCTGCGCACCTGAAGCAATTGCCAGGCGCGCAATCTGTTGCGCCTCCAGGCGCGTTCCCGCGAGCCGCGCCAGCGGCAGGCCCTGCATCTTGGCAGACGAAGCTGTTGCGACAGCCCCTTGACCTGTGACATCCGTGAGCGCGCTCTCGATTCCCAAACCGCGCGTTTCGGCAGACTCGGTTGAAGAAACGGCGCCGCGAGCCCGCGTGTCGTTTGAATTGAAAACGGGATCCGCCAGGATCAACATCGTACGTCCCGTAGACCTGTTTCCCTGTTGTCTGATTGCTCCGATGACAGATGCGGAAGGCGAATAAACAATCTCGTTTGAGCTGATCAGATATGGCAAAGACGAATAGCCGGCGCTCGCGGAGGCCTTCACCAGCGCCTCAAAGGGAACATAGTTCAGCGCGCCGTCGGCAACGACCAGTAAACGCTTCTCGCCAATTACCGACGCGGCCGGCTGGACTGTTGCCTGGTAGAGTGCATTCGAAGCCGCAATGAACGCGGCCGCGTCTTCCGGCGCGGGACCAGCTACTCCTAGTCCACGGTTGGGGTCCGCCGCCACATCAATGCCGACAATGCGCCGCTGTAGTTTGGATGGAATCAACTGTGCACGGAGATCAGTGGCCAACTTGTCGAGAGCGGGTTTGGCAGGTAGTTTGTAGAGTGTCAGGCCCTTGGTGGTCGCGGCCCATAGATATGAGGCTTCGTTCCCCAGACTGTACTCGAGCAGGACTGTCTGATCATCGAGAACTTTCTGCTGAACTTCGGCCAGAGACAACGACTGGCCAGAGGTCAGATCCGCGTAACGTGGGCTTGCAAGCCGGATCTGGTTTTCAAGCTCGTTAAAGTCAGTCTGTAGTTTGTCCAGTTCGGCGTCGAGTTCCCCCGGTTTCTTCTTTGGCTCGTCACTGGAGATACTGATGCCGGTTAGAATCTCGGCAATTTCCTGCTGACGATCGAGGTTGTCCTGTTTGCGCTTGAGCAACTCAGCAGGCACGCCGGCGGTCACGGTTCCGCCGCCTTCCGCAATCAGATCCAGAAGCGAACGCGCACGCGCCTGCTCGCTGATCCTGAAGGCTTCTGAGGCATAGTCCAGCGCCTTACCTTCTAGCGGGGAACCAGCAGCTGGCGCCGCGAGAAGCGCCATTTCGGCTAAAGAGCCGGCGGCTTCATCAAACACGTTCTTTGTTGTAGCAAGAAAGGTCGTGCGGGCCTCGTCAGCATGCAAGCTGCCCTGTCTCAGCGTCTCAATGGTTTTAATCGCATCTCGATAATTCGCGACCGCGGATTCCCTCGCCGAGTTACCCTTCTTCGCATCCTTTTCTTGTGAAGCCTGTACCCAGAGACTGCGGCCTAATCCGCGTTGTGCGGGCCACATCAAATCGAGCCGCTTGTCGTCCTGAGCCCCCTTTACCGCTTCCGCGTAGAACTTGTTTGCATCCTTGAGCTTTCCCTGGCGCAGCGCAACGTCTCCGAGGCTGGTCCTGGCGGCAGCGCGGAAGCGTCGCGTTTGGCCCAGATTCCCTATTCCGGCCAGGCTGCCCCCTGTTGCTTCAAGTGCCGCCAGAAAATTCTTCTTTGCCGACTCCATATCGTTATTGAAGTAGGCAATGCGCCCCATTCCCAGTTGAAAACTGGAATAGACGATTGAGTCGCGATAACCGTCAATCTCTTTCTTGATTTCCCCCGCAACGGCCAGCGCGCTGGTTGGCGCAGCAACCGACGGTCTTCCCGTCGAAAGACCTCCAGCAAGCGCACCAAACCCACCAAACCTTCCGCCAACCTTGGCAGCAGCGCTCTCAGGCTTTTTCACTTCCATCTGCCCGTAGGCCGCAGTCGCTTCAGGTATTCTTCCCAATCGGAAATTTACGTCGCCGATCTTGGCTAGCATCAGATTCGCATTAAACTTGTCGTCTGCGAGACCGATGGCCGCAGTTAACGAATCCTGCTTCTGCTGAGCGCCAACAAAGTTCTCGTGTGCTTTCTTGTAGTGATCGAGAGCAACGTTGTATTGACCTTGTCTCAAGTAAAGGTCACCAAGCTCGTTGTGGGCGGCAGCCATGCCGCGATTGTTACTCGCGGCGGTGTAGAGTTTGAGAGCGTTTTGAAGCTGACCGAGGGCCTGGTCCGACTTGCCGCGCTTAAGCAGTCGCCTTCCCTGCTGCAGCGCCGCCGAAGCCCCATCCGCCTGTTGCGGTGCTGAAGTTCGAACAACGTCACCCCTGGATGCTGCCACGTAAGAAACAATAAGCAAACTTGCACAAAAGCAAAAAATGACGAATCTCACTGCTCTAGACTTCATTACAGAACTCCTCGTGATAGTTACCTGTGTGTCAACTCAAGAGTAGCGACCAGCATTGGTGTGGTCGAGGAAGCCGTTAACATAACCAGGGACGGTTCAGGATCCTCCTTGCTCAGACCAATCCCGCGTGTCGTTGCTACCTGCTCGCTAGCACTCTGGGCCCTGCCGTATTCCTGCGACTTGTCTACCTGTACTGGCGCACTCAACTGCTTCTGGATTTGCGCCCACACGTCCGGCGCCGGCCGTAAAGGACACTTGTTTTTGTTGTCACGGCAGAAATTAAGCAGTGCGTCGTCAATGGGCACCGCTGGCAATGGTTCGCGTGTGAAAACAAAGAACAGTCGCTCCGCCCCCGGTTGTTCATCGAAGCTAAACCAGCGCAGTCGCTCCTCGGTTGCAACGCTTGAGGGGATCTCAAACGGGACGTGAGACTGGATGTAATTTCCCGCATCATCCAATTGGGCGTCGGGATAGATCATTACCGGCTTGCCCCCGTCCGTCGTGTTGAAAATGTACAGATAGCCATCGGCGTTCGTCTCGAGCAAAACTCGCACGCGATCGCCTTTGTGAAACACGCGATTAGGATCGGACCGCACGGCCAGGCCATTTGAGTCGCGCGTGAAAAGCGTCAAGCCGAGCCCGATTCTTTGACCAGTCTTCTCACCAGGATAAGGGGTACTGATGGGAATTGGCTTCGAATCGAGGGGTTTTCGGTGTCTCTTAATCGGTTTTGGCGCGGGACTGTTTCCGGCAGGCTTATCGACCTGCTTAGGTCGAGTAGTCATGAATGCGCCGCGGACCCCTTCCTCATCCTGTGGGCCGGTAGATTGTGTTGGAACGGCTGCGAGCGCCAGCACCAATAGAAAAAGAATCATCTTTGCTTTCATCCAAACTCCTTCTGCTTCGATCAATCCTGGTGGTCTACTTATGCTCGATACGAATGATAAACGTAATCGGATTTCCTGATTGCTCTGTAGCCGGGACTTTTACGGATACAAACTGCTCGGTTGGCAGATCATCATTCAGCGAGGTTGTCGCACGATTACTCTGATATTGCTCAACAAAACTGGATAATTCTGACCTTTCTGCAGCAGTCAGCGGGCGACCCGCAGTGTCGTGTAAGAACAGGGGTGACGACAAAGCTTTGGGCGAGAAAATGATGGTGTAATCTTCCGTTCCGGGCTTCTGATCGAGCTCTAACCAGTGTTCTATCCCGCTGGGAAAACTAAAATCTGCTTCCTTTGTCACTTGATTGCTTTCAAGCCCCGAAATCGACGCAGGCTTCGCTGTTAGAAACGCGGTCGGTTGGTTCTGGGCTCCAGGGCCAATGATGTACAAATAACCGTCCTCGCTGAAGACAAAATGAAACTTAAACGATTGGCCCGAAGCGAGCGGAACAACGCCAGCCACGCGCGCTGGTTCACCGACGACAGAAGTCGGAAGAAGCTCCAGCCAATAACGACCTGCATCCTTTGTCGCTGCTCTGATCGTGGCGTCATTTGAAGACGTCTTGTTTTTTTCAACAGTGGTTTTTCCTGGGCTTTCGTTATTCTTTGCCGTAATCCACCTGTACCCAAAAAAACCACCGACGGCAACGATCAGGAATAAGAAGACCAAAACGCCGGCACCGGCAGCCATTAGAGGTCCGCGACGCGAAGGCTGGCTCGGGGCATGCGACCTGGGGACCTGCGGGATCGTCGCGCTCGATGACATATCCATCGGGGCAACCGCGGCCGAGGACCCGCTCGCATACTCCTGCGCCACTAACTCGGGCGCTTTTGGCCTTGGCAGCGGGCCGGGTATTTGCGCTGGTGAAACAGGGGTTGACGTCGGAGATCGAAAACCCGCGTCAGTGACCGGCGCCTCCACCGTAACGATAGTCGGGGCATTTACGTCGGATTTTGTCTTTAACTGCCTAGGCGCAACCTCGGTCTGTCCCTTAGATGCTTCTACACGCGGAAGGTCAGGAATTGTTCTAGCCCAAACCTCTCCTGGCTTTATTGGGCCGACTGCAGCACGTAATTCTTCGGCTAACTCGCCCGCAGTCGCCTGTCTCTCGCCTCGATCTTTCGCGGTCGCCCGCCTGATCGCTTCGCTGAAGGCCCGTGGAATACCGGGTACAGCCTCGTGCAACGCAGGTGGCACGACGGAAACATGTTCGCGTCGTAGCTCGTGCAATGTCACTCCCGAATAGGGACGCCGCCCGGCGATCATCTCGTAGATAACCAGACCCAGACTGTAGATGTCCGCCCTCCCGTCAATCTCCGCGTCTCCGTCGCGAGGTAATTCACCCCATTGCTCGGGCGACATGTAGTAAGGCGTACCTAAAACCTGTCCGGCCAATGTGAGCGCGGTGGCGCCTCCTCCTCCACCGTCAAGGCCGGCAATCTCTCGCATCTTGGCAATGCCAAGGTCGAGCAATTTTAGAACCGGCTCGCCGCCAGTGCTCGCTTTGCCAATCATGACGTTTTCGGGTTTCAAGTCGCGATGAACCACTCCCATGGCATGCGCCGTATTCAGTACGCTCATGATCGGCTCAAGAATTCCGAAAGCTTCTGCCGGTGTGAAACGACCGCGTCTCCTCATCTCTTCGCTCAGGGTATGCCCTTCGACATATTCCATCACCATGTAGATGGTGCCGTCGCTTGACGTGCGCAGGTCGTAAACCGTAACTGCGTTGGGATGGCGAAAGCGCCTCGCCGCCTGCCCTTCCCGACGAAAACGCCGCAGCCATTCGGCATTGGTGCGAACCTCCGGCGGCAGAACCTTAATCGCCACGCGGTCACCAAGAAGGATGTGTCGCGCGCGATACACCGCCCCCATGCCGCCCTTGCCCAGCATCACTTCGATTTGATACTGCCCGTCGAGGACGGTATCAACGATTGACGAGGGATCGTCTTCCAGCACTTCGCCGTCAACCGGACAAAAGCTCACGCTATCTTCGTATTTGGTTTTGCAGACAGTGCAGTGTTTCATGAAAACTAAGACTCAGAACTTCTCCCAGCAAATCGAAGGGTTCAGGTGGATGCGAGACGCGACACAAGATGTCGGGTGGCTAGTTTAACACATCGCGGGTCGTGAGCATTATCGGCGAGCCGGTAGTGGTGCAGTTTCGTTTCGTACTTCTAGCTAAGAATAGATTCGCCTGGCGTATTCTTCCACCATGCGATCGCTGTTGAATTCGGGAACGAGAGTCGAAATAGATCGCTTCATCATCGCGATCCACTTTCGGGGCAGTCCGTCACTATCACGCTCATAGTAAGTTGGTACCACTTCCTGCTCCAGGACTCGGTAAAGCGACTCCGCATCGCTCGCGTCAACGTCGCCTGTCTCCGCACCTTCCACGGAACCACCAATAGCGAAGCCATTTGTGCCGTCGTATCCTTCTAGCCACCAGCCATCGAGAACGGAAAGATTCAGACCGCCATTCATGGCCACCTTCTCTCCGCTCGTACCCGATGCCTCCAGCGGTCGCCGAGGCACATTCAACCAAACATCAACTGACTGAACTATTTGTTTGGCGATCTCCTGATCGTAATCCTGCAAAAACACTGCTCGCTCCTGTACGAGAGGATCATATTTCCAGTGTGCAATCTGTTGCAGGATAAGTTTTGCTCCCTGATCCTGTGGATGTGCTTTTCCGGCGAATACAAATTGGACCGGACGGTCCTCGGCATTGATAATGCGGAGCAAGCGATCCGGATCTTTCAACAAGAGAACCCAGCGCTTATACCCGGCGATTCGCCTGGCAAAGCCGATCGTAAGGGCCTGCGGGTTAAACATCTTTCGCGCTGACTCGGTATATTCAATGTTCTCTCTACGTTCCAACCTGGCGTGGAAGGAACGATGGCGGATGACGGCAATCAAACGTTGTTTCAAAAGTGAATGCGCCGCCCAGAGTTCCTCATCAGAAATACTGGCGACGCTTTTCTCCCAATGCGCTCTATCGCGCACATGCTCGGTCCATTCAGTACCGGCATGTCGTTCATAGAGCGCTCGAATCAACCGGGCGACCCAAGTGGGAGCGTGTACCCCGTTGGTCACGTGCGTAATTGGAATCTCATCTATCGTCCTGTCGGGCCAAAGCTTCTGCCAGAGCGCGCGCGAGACCTCGCCGTGTTTACGACTCACACCATTGGTGGAGCGGCACATCCGAATTGCCAGGGGCGTTAAGCCATAAGTCCCATCGATGTTTTGCGGCTCTACTCGGCCAAGCGCGAGAAACTCCTCGTGACTCAAACCAAGATCCTGCTCGTAGCTCGGTCCAAAGCATTGGCTGACGAGATCCGCTTCGAACTCATCGTTTCCAGCCGCGATTGGAGTATGTGTCGTGAAAACACAACGCTCACGCACTAGCTGCGCCGCCTCTGTAAATCGGAGTCTCTTTGTTAGAATCAACTCTCGCGCCAACTCAAGAGTTAGAAACGCTGAATGCCCCTCGTTTAAATGAAATACATGAGGCGTTATCCCCAGTTTTCGTAGCAATCGGACACCACCGATTCCAAGCAGCATCTCTTGCACGACGCGTGTTTCACCATCACCACCGTAAAGATGACCGGTAACTAAACGATCGATTTCTTCATTCTCAGGTATGTTCGTATCCAGTAGGTAAAGAGGAACTCGACCAATATCTGCACGCCACACTTGCGCATGCACTATGCGCTCGCGTATTGAGACTTCAACCCGCAAAGGCATCCCGGTTTCATCCTTAATCTCGCGAATCGGCAGTTCGCCGGGATAGGTCTCTCCATAATGTTCCTCCTGCCAGCCGTCGCGTCGCAGCCGCTGGCGAAAATATCCGTAGCGATAGAGCAGACCAATTGCTACAAGAGGCAACTGAAGATCGCTAGCCGATTTCAGATGGTCTCCCGCGAGCATTCCCAAACCACCAGAATAAAGCGGCAACGAATTGTGCACGCCATATTCCGCGCAGAAGTACGCCACCGGATGCTCCTGAGTAATTCGCGTTCGATCAGCTTGAACCGGAAGCGTTTGTGACCCCCAGGGCCGGCCCATGTATTGATCAAAACGATCAGCCAGGTCACGGACCCGGTCGGTGAAGGTGTGATCAACCACCGGATGTTCCTGAGTAATTCGCATTCGATCGGCTTGAACCGGAAGCGTTTGTGATTCCCAGCCCACGCCCATGTATTGATCAAAACGATCAGCCAGGTGATGGACGCGGTCGGTGAAGGTGGGATCAGTCGCCATCTGAGCCAGACAGTATTCGGAGGTTCTGGTAAGCAGTAAACGTGGATTGTGCTCACACTCCTCCCATACGTCGGCATCGAGATCGCGAAATATCCCGGGGCCGTCGGCAGACCAGCTCCACCAATAATTCCAGGAGAGCCTTTCTAGTGGTTGCAAAGGAAGTGGCAGGGCGAGAACGCTGTCTGCCGAAGAACTGTTGTCGTCAGTAGTTATATTTATGTTGTTTGTGGTTTCGACCATGAAGTAGTCCGCATCGCGCTGTTTAGGTTTTCAAGACTTGGTACCATTATTCCGCGTGCTCTATCTAAAACGGTGATTCTCGACAAAAAGGGCGGCATCACCCGGTTTCAGGAAGATCATCCGCACCTCTGTTAGCTCGCGGTGCTCGGCGAGAAACTCCTTGATGGCCTGGGAAGCGATCGCAGCCGCCTCGGAGCGGCGGTATCCGAAGGCGCCCGTAGAGATAGCCGGAAAAGCTATTGTTTTAATAGAGTTTTTCAACGCAAGTGTCAGCGCGTTTTTGTAGCACGCCGCCAGCAGTTCGGCCTCGCGTCCGCCGTGCTTTCCATAGATTGGCCCAACGGTGTGAATAACATGTCGCGCAGGTAAATTGCCACCGCTTGTGATTACCGCTTCACCTGTGGGTAAGCCATCAGGGTACTGAGTTCGGCGAATCTCGCGACACTCCTCCAGGATTCGCGGTCCCCCGGCTAGATGTATTGCGCCATCCACACCGCCACCACCAAGAAGAGACGAATTGGCTGCGTTTACGATTGCATCTACGTCCTGCACCGTAATCTCTCCAACGATGATCTGAACGCGTCCTTCTAAGAATTGTTTCTGTTCCATTGTTAGCAACTAGCTTTCATCAGTGGATTCACCCCGCGGCTCCACCCTGATCTCATCAAACATGTCTTGCCGGCGAAGTGCTTCGGCCACTCCTTTAGCCTTGTGCTCAGTTAATGGATGCTCCGGATCCGCGCTGGCAATCTCGAACACTCGCTCATCAAGCATGACTACACCCAGAGAGCCAAGCGTAACGCCTGGCGTAATTTGTATTTCATTCATGTTGTGAATGCGGAAGTGTCCCTTTTGTTCAACCCAGTCCTCAATGAACGGGTCTCTTAGGGCATGTTCGGCTTCTGATTCCGAGAGGTAGGCCCCCTCAACAATTAGACAATGTTCGCGCACTTTGCGTGCCTACTACTGTGAGTCTCCGGGGCCGGAACAAGACCTCGTTCCGGCTTTGCTCTGCAACTTTACCATCGCGACTCTTTACCGGCCAAGCTGGACAGGAGGTGGAAAGCGCCGACAGAAAGCAAATAGAGAATGCGGAAACGCCGCCGGAAGGTATCTTCCGACGGCGCCCATTTTTCTTCTGCAGGTTCTTACGCCCCTGCTATCTGGTTGACGGTGCTTAGTAAGCCTTCGCGTATTGCTCGTTTAGAGCTTCCCGCAGGCGACGGAAGTAAGGATTGAAACTCACAAAACCCGTAGTCCCTTGAAAGAAGGCTTTTCCACCGGTTTCGTTCGCCAGGCGATTGAGTGAGCTTTGGCCATAACTGACAGCGATTCCGCTGCGACTGGTCAGGCCCACGGACGGCGCGTAGAACGCAAACACTGCTACGTTACGTTCGTTTGCGTGTTCAATTGCCCGTCGCAAATCAAGAGTGTTGCCCGCGGCGGACGAGTCGAAGCCATGCGAAACGTCCAAGCCATCGGAGACTAGTAATACGGCACTCTTCCCTTTCCAACTGGCATCGAACCGCCGCAGTGCCTCGATTACTTCTACATACGGATTAAAAGACGATGCAGCCGTACTGGCCAACGGAATGCGCAGCGACCGCGCTGCCTTGTCAAGGTCCGTGGTAAACGGCTGACGAACCTGTAACGATCCGCTGGTAATATAACCAACCATTACTCGAGATCCGGCAGGCAGCGAATTAATGAAGTCGCGTGTGACGCCCAACTCGTTCCCAACCTGCGAAATAAGATCGTCCTGAATCAAGATTGCAATATTCAACGGCGTTAATACTCGGGTGTTCCTTTTGTCGCTCTTTTCCCCAACTCCTGGTTCCGCGAACACCGCCGCCGCCGCAAAGGTAACAACCATAATAAGCGGAAAAAATCTTCGGTAAAACATGGTTCTTCTCCTAAATCTACCGTCCTGTTCCTTTATTAAGATGCAGAATTGAGATGAAAAGATGGCCTCGTAACCGGATTGGCTCACAACGAATCACGCGTGTTAGCCGAGCGGTTCAATGCCATTTAGGCTTGCGGCAAGGTGCTTTCGTGACGTGTCAGATTGTTTGAAATCGTTCGCTCCTCCTACGAAGGATCATGCCAGCATTATTAGGCGCCTCAAGCTATTGACATTCCGTTATCAGAGTCTTATTTTTGGGGTTGCGTATCACTCGTAAGTGACAAAATCTTCCTCTGATCCTTATCTCCAGAGTGCCTTTTTGCCGGAAAAGTAGAAGCTTAGACGCTCGCTTGGCGTCGGACGGAGGCAGCAAACGAAGTTTCGCCGTTCTACTTCTAAGTAAAGCTTCTAAAAGTTAAGACGCGTTACCTGGAGACAGGCTATGGCGTTTCTAGCAACAACACTTCCGCAACACATGCGAGCAAAGCTCGCTTTGGTTGCATTCTACTTGTGGCGTTAATGAGCATTATGAGCACTCATCAAGTACCGGAACTATTTGGTGACTACTTAGACCTGGATTTCTCTATGACCTGTGTTCACAAAATATTTGAGGCTCAAGTTAAACGCACACCTCACCAAACTGCGGTAGTTTTTGAGAGTGAAGAATTAACCTTTGATCAACTGAATAGGCGAGCTAATCAACTGGCTCATTTGTTACGGCAAAAAGGGGTGGGGCCGGAAGTGTTGGTCGGAATCTTCATGCAACGCTCGCTGGAAATGGTCATTGGGATGCTTGCCATTCTGAAAGCTGGAGGAGCTTACGTTCCGATGGATCCCTGCTATCCAAGCGAGCGGATCTCTTTTATGCTTGAGGATACGCGACTCTCAATAGTATTGACTCAGCAGAGCCTCCTTAAAAAGCTGCCTTCGCAGTTAGCACAGATTATTCATGTTGACCTGGAGGAAAAGGAAATACGTGAAGAGGATTCAGCAGATCTCGATTGTGAAGTCGAACCTGAGAATCTGGCATACGTAATCTACACATCAGGATCGACCGGGGAACCGAAGGGTGTCGCGATGCCGCATCGCGCACTGACGAATCTGCTGGGCTGGCAGTTGCGTGAGGCGCAGGGGTCTGGAGCGCTGCGAACGCTGCAGTTTGCCTCGTTAAGTTTCGACGTTTCCTTTCAAGAAATCTTTTCGACATGGGGTTCTGGCGGCACACTGGTAATGGTGCCCGATGAGACCCGGCGCGACGCACCGGCCCTGCTTCGATTCATTGCGGAGCAAGGTATTGAGAGATGCTTCTTTCCGTTTGTTTATTTGCAGCACCTGGCGCTAGTGTTTCAATCGGGCGGGGTATTACCACAGCGCTTACGGGAAGTGATCACCGCGGGAGAGCAGTTGGAGATAACACCGCAAATCTCTAACTTCTTTCAGGGATTACCGGAGTGCCGCCTCCACAACCATTATGGTCCTTCGGAGAGTCACGTGGTGACCGCCTATACACTGCCGCGGAGAGTGAGCGACTGGGAGAGATTGCCGCCCATCGGCAAGCCGATAGACAACACGCAGATCTACATAGTTGACAGGAATGGAGAATCGGTGCCGATGGGTGAGGCCGGAGAGTTGTGCATAGGGGGTGCGAGTTTGGCGAGGGGGTATTTGAATCGCGCGGAGACCACCGCTGAGAGGTTTATCCCTGATCGGTTAAGTGTGGACGGAGAAGGTCGGTTATATCGTGCGGGCGACCTGGCGCGGTATCGTGCCGATGGAGAGATCGAGTTTCTGGGGCGGATTGACAATCAGATCAAAATACGCGGGTTTCGCGTTGAGTTGGGGGAAATAGAAATTACGCTGCTGGGCCATCCTCAGGTCCGAGAGGCTGTGGTGGTGGCCCAGGAAGAGACGAAGGGAGAGCGTAAGCTGATAGCGTATGTGGTGACCTCAGGCGAGGACAAAGAACTGGGACGGGAGTTGCGGACGTTTCTAAAGCAGCGTCTGCCGGAATACATGGTCCCGGCCAGGTTTATGATGCTGGAGGCAATCCCGCTGACGCCCTCGGGGAAGATTAACCGGCGCGCGCTTCCGTCGCCTTCAAACCAAAGACCTCCCCTTGCGCAAGCCTACGTCGAGCCTAAAACCAGTATTGAGCGTCAGCTAGAGGGGATGTGGGAAGAGCTGTTCGGTATCCAACCTATAGGCGTGAGGGACTGTTTCTTTGAGTTAGGAGGAGACTCTCTATTGGCGACGCAGTTGCTTCTCAAGATCCACGAGGTATTTGACAGAGCTATTCCGCCATCGGCCCTAATTGAGGAAGCAACCATTGAATATCTGGCTAAAATTATCAGCACGCCCACTGATGGGAGAGAATACAGCTCGTTAGTCAGGATGCAACCTAAAGGGACCAAGCCGCCCGTCTTTTTTGTCCATCCACTTGGAGGTGAGGTCTTCGGCTACAGAGCTTTGGCACGTTACTTAGGGGAGGATCAACCTTTCTATGGATTGCGGGCGCGTGGCCTTGATGGGCAGCAGAAACCGCTCACCGACCTACAATCCATGGCGGCTGCGTACGTCACAGAGATATTGAATGTCCAATCCGAAGGTCCGTTTTTACTGGGTGGATACTCCTCTGGCGGGATCATTGCATTTGAAATGGCGCAACAGTTTCAAGCTCAAGGTCATCGAGTATTGTTAGCTGTTATGGACGAAGAAGCCCCTCGGGCGGATCATAGTAGTTGGGACTTAGGCTTTGCGATTCGTTTCCTGCGAGATTTGCCATATTGGTTCGTTGACAACGTGATCAAGAGTTCACTCACGGAGGTGGCCGCGGACGTTCAAAGGCATTTAAGAAAAATCGCCAAGAGGACTATCAAAGCGGTTCTCAAGTCGCGTACTCATGAGGTTTTTGAGGTTGGTGTTTCCGATGAGCTGGATCTGGCAGACCTCTCGGAGCACGGCTTAAGAGTAGCTGAAGCTCACTACGAGGCCCTGACCAACTATAAACCGCGCATTTACCCGGGGCGTGTCACACTTTACCGCACACGTTCGGAAGCCTTGTTTGGCTCACACACGACTGATAAGGGTTGGGGGAAACTAACGTCAGATGGAGTTGATGTCATTTTTGTTCCAGGCAATCATCGGAATTTGTGTGAGGAGCCGAATGCAGCGGCTTTTGCTAGAGAGTTTGAAAGAGCATTAGCGCGATTTGGCAATGGGGTGATCAGACGTCCCCGAGAGACAGATCTCTGTATTTTATTTACCGCAAACGTTCTTGATAGCGTGCCAGACATCCTCATGTGACTGAGGATCATTGGAAGCAAAACAGTAAGTGAAGTGAAGACTCGTGATTAACTAGCCAGCGGCAGCCCCATCCTGCTTGTTGAAAGGCAATCCCGGAGAAAACGAAGGCCATGGCATTGACCGTCGGGGCTTTCTTTTGCTGCACCATTATCGGACCTAACTTGCGTTTACATTGCGCGCTCAGATAAATTACCTCCCAATCCGGAACACATCCTGCCAGGCACTCTGGGCTTTGATTGAAGCGGATGGGTATCCTTCACCAAAATATGCATACCGAAAGGGAATGTCGTTATGAAAGTTTATTCGACAAATTTTATTCGACAAATTCGATTCGCAATCTGGCGGTTATTGGACACGGCGACGCAGGCAAGACGCAACTAATAAGTTCTGTTCTCTACGTCGCCGGCGAAACATCCCGTTGGGGTAAAGTGGATGAAGGAACAACCGTCACCGATCACGAAGAAGATTCAATTGCCCGCAAGATCACACTCAATATTGGACTCGCTCATTTAGACTATCGAGAAAACAAACTCAACTTTATAGACACCCCTGGATATGCGGCATTCGTCAGCCACGCGCGTCCCGCCCTTCGGGTCGCCGACTGCGCCGTAACGGTAGTTGACGGTGTTAAAGGCGTTGAAGTGCAAACAGAGAAAACCTGGGCTTATGCCAACGAGTTTATCGTCCCACGCATTATGGTGATCACGAAACTAGATAAAGAGCATTCGGATTTTGGCAAAGCTATCGAAAGCGCGCAGAGGACTTTCAGCCGTGCAATTATTCCTTTTACTTTACCAATAGGAAGAGAGAAAGACTTTCGTGGTGTTGTGGATGTCGTCCATCTGAAAGCGTACGAGCTCGGCACTGACGGACAGGCGAAGGAGATTGACATTCCAAGCGAGGATCGCGCCTTTGTTGAAAAAACGCGCGAGCGCCTCGTCGAGCTGGTAGCCGAATCTGATGACGCTCTCCTGGAGAAGTATCTCGAACAGGGGACACTCGACGAAGCCGACATTATTCCCAACATCAACAATGCAATAGCCCAGAGCAAACTTTGTCCCGTATTCGCGGTTTCCAGCGTTACCCTGGTGGGACTCCGTGCGTTGCTTAACGGCATTGTCGATTACGCGCCGGATCCGGCCCATCATGAGGCGGAATACGGGTATCCGGTCGACGCTGGTCCAAACGCAGACAAGATCGCGCGTCGTTACAATGACAGCGAGCCGTTTTCGGCTTATTGCTTTCGCACGGTCGCCGACCCGTTCGCCGGCCGCATAAACGTGATGAAGGTAATCAGTGGTCATTTGCATACTGATGCTAATGCATTCAACTCGACCCGGGGAACGATGGAACGGCTCGGAGCACTGCATGCCGTCCAGGGTAAGCAACTCGACAAAGTCCCTGAAGTCCATGCCGGCGATATTATTGCGTGCGTGAAGCTCAAAGAGACACAGACCGGCGACACGCTCTGCGACAAGCAGGCTCCCATCGTTTTTCCTCCGGTTGAGTATCCCGAAGCCGCCATTGCTTTTGCGATCGAGCCAAAGTCCCGCCAGGATGAGGAAAAGATCAGCGTGGCGCTGCACAAGATCCTCGAAGAAGATCAGGCACTACATTTCAGCCGCGATTCCCAAACCAAGGAGTTTCTACTTTCCGGTTCCGGCCAACTCCACGTGGAAACCGTTGTCGAAAAACTGCGTAAGCGGTACGGCGTGGAAGTGACGCTTCATCCACCCAAGGTCCCTTACAAGGAGACCATCACACAACGCGCTGAGGTCCAGGGCCGGCACAAAAAACAGACGGGCGGCCGGGGACAGTTCGGTGACTGCAAAGTCGTGTTCGAGCCCATGCCCCGCGGCGGTGGTTTTGTCTTTGAGGACAAGATCTTCGGCGGCGCGGTGCCACAACAATTTCGACCAGCGATCGAGAAAGGCATCGTCGAGGCTGCTCAATCAGGAGCCATTGCAGGTTATCCCCTCGTAGATTTCAAGGTGCAATTGATCGATGGCTCCTATCACAACGTCGATTCCGATGAGCATTCTTTTCGCGCGGCGGGCCGAAAAGCCTTTCGTGCGGCGATGGAGAAGGTGAAGCCTTCGATACTTGAACCGATCATGGACGTTGAGATCTCAGCGCCCCAGGAGAATAGCGGCGACATTATGGGGGATCTCAATTCCCGCCGCGGCCGCGTGCAGGGCATGGAAACCAATGGCAAGCAACAGGTTATCAAGGCGCAAGTGCCGATGTCTGAAATGCTCAACTATCAATCGATACTGAATTCGATCACCGCGGCACGCGGCTCATTCCACATGCAGTTTTCGCATTACGATCCCGTCCCGGGAAACCTGGCGCAAAAGATCGTCGAGCAATCACGAGCTGAAGGAAGAATCCGCGGGGGCGAAGAAGAAGAGTAATCTCACACGCGTGATGCGGATGAAACTGAAGGGTCACTCGAAACCGGATTTCGAGTGACCCATCCTTTTGATTCCCTCACTTGACCACTCCCCAAGCGAGGCAGCATATGCTTTCATCTTTCATTTTCCATTGCTAATTTCTCATTCGATTGCAATGGAAAATCCTAGCTCTCAAATCAGAAATGGAAAATGAATCCGTCCCACCAGCACCCTCTACTGCTCCGGCACAGAGCTCCTCATGCGCACTTTCTGACCAGGCGTCGGACCTTCCTTTACTGTGTAATTCGCAGGGACCTCGAATAGTGATCGGGCAGGTTCGTCGCGACTGATGTTCGTAAGCCGGTAAATCGTTTCGCCAAAGCGCGGGTCAGTGTGGCGGGTCATCACCACAGTCTGCAGCTCCGGCGAATACCAGCGTTCGAAAACGATTTCAACCGGGCGCTCGTTGCCAATCTCACCGGCGGGAATCGTCGTTGTGTTGCGGGTGCCTTCCGCCTCCACTCCTTCAATTGTTTGCTT
>WNGE01003831.1_pt1 | contig 19347 bp, 11 predicted proteins | sample 5400651 | NCBI WGS metagenome assembly WNGE01 (sample SAMN13153370, study PRJNA577476) | soil metagenome | isolation source: 60 cm soil or saprolite under grassland replicate 2 | place: USA:California | collected 2016-06-15
CACCATCTCCACCTTCGCCGGATTCACATCCATTCCCATCACTCGATGACCCTTGTGCGCTAGGCAGGCTGCAGTCACGGCACCTACGTAGCCCATTCCGAACACGCTAACCGTCTTCATAATCAGTTCTTCTCTCGCAGTGCTTGAGATTGTTGGTCAAGAAGGACTACGTCCGAATGTGATACGCCTCTGAAATCTTTCATCCCGAGCACGGCGTTACTGTAAAGCTGTTCGAGTTGAGCAATAAGACGATCGAAGCCGAAGTGCGTTTGCATCTTCTCTTGCCCGGACCGCGAGAGCCTTCTGGCGAAGTCGGCGTCTTGTAACACGTGCAGCATGGCCTGAGCGAGGGCCTGTGAATCCTGAGGCGGAACAAGCAACCCATCCACGCCGTGTACGATGATTTCAGGAGTTCCGCCAACACGGGTAGCCACCACTGGGAGCCCGGCCGCCATCGATTCCAGCACGGAATTGGGCATTGCTTCGGCCTCTGAGGGCAGCACCGAAAGATCGCAGCAAGATAACAACTCGGGGACATCCTGCCGATGTCCGAGAAACAAGAAGTTCTCCTCCAACCCTGCTTGTCTCACTTGCTGTTCTAATTTGCGTCGCTCCGCGCCGTCACCGATCAAGACAAATTTTGCGCTAGGAACTGACCGGCAAACAATACGTGACGCTTCAATCAAGCAAGCGTGTCCCTTCACCCGGCTGTACATGTTAGCCACAACGGCGATAAGCTTGGAACCGCTCCCGAAACTTCCCAACAATCCTTCTCGGTCTCCCCGTGCACCGGCAAATCGATCGACATCCACACCGTTGTAGATGACGTGAATCTTTTCTGGGGACAGCCTGTCTCGTTCGACAAGCAATTGCCGCACGGAAGCCGAATTCACGATGATGTGTGTGGAGAGGTAGTAGATGGTGCGGATAGTCTTGTTTTTCCAAAATGTATACCACTCCAGGTCCGCCAGATAGCGACGACTGGAAATAATGACCGGGGTTCGCGCCAACCGACCGGCTGGGACTCCCAGCAAATTTGCCCACAAGTCGTGCGCATGGATGACATGAAACTGTCCCTGCCGGAGAAAAAGGGCCAAACGCATCAGCTGATACACGCCATTGACTGAAAGAAGCGTCTTCTTTTTGCGAAACTCCACTACAGGAATATCTGCTTGTTGCAAAACCTCCAGCAACGGACCTTTCGCATGCAAACAGCCTACAGTTATATGATGGGACGTCGACCGCAGGCGAAGAGCAGTTTGCACCATCTGGGTTTCCGTGCCACCAACGTTCAGCGTATCGACCAAATACAACACACGCGCCCCGTCATTGTCAGAGGGCGGCTTTGACCTCGAAAGAGCGGCCTGGAATTTAGGCAGGCAATGCGATGACGACGGCTCATTCTTAACAACTGCTGCTCGATCTGTGCTCAAAGTGCCAGGCATATGGCTGTGTCAATGCGATGGAGTATAGTTAGCGCGCCACTTGTACGGTCGTCTGAGAGGGGGGACGAAAGACCGGTGGTTGAACGCCCTCACGTTCGGTGGCGGGGCGGCACCAATAAGCGGCTGTGGACTGTGCTTGGGTTGCAGGCTCAAGAAAATTGCGGTGCCAGAGCTCAAAAATAAGAAGATGCCAAATCTCCCAAGAGCGATCGCGTAGGCCTTGGCGATGCTCGAAGAGTCTGCGATGCAACTCTCTCGGATTGAAGTATCCTCGGTGGACCGTCTTTGGCTCCAGAAGGATCTCCAAGAGAGCCGGTGAAGGCTCCTGGCGAAACCAGTGGACGAGGGGCATGGAGAAGCCTTGCTTTCGGCGATAGAGCACTTGCTTCGGGACACCAAGCCGCTCGGCCAGTTTTTTGAGGATGTACTTGGGCTGGCCGCCCCGCATTTTCCATCGAGGAGACAACTGCGCAACCCATTCGGCGAAAACATGGTCGAGGAAAGGAGCCCGAACCTCTAGCGAACACGCCATGCTCATCCGATCTACTTTGGTCAAGATATCCGCCGGCAAGTACGTTTTGGCGTCGAGGTATTGGACTTTGCTCAGCGGATCAGAGTCAGGGCTGTGTTCCAGATAGCGTCGAAAGCGCTCGTAGGGCGAAGTCTCTCGGTCGGCCCAAACCAAGAAATCTTTGGAGAAGAGGGAGCGCTCCCGAACGAGGGCCGGCAGTATCGAAATTCCATCCAGGTAACGGTCGCCGAGAGATAGCGAGAGATTATACAAAAACCTGCGGCCTGGCCATTCGGTCGGCAACCACGGATGCATGGATTCACGGTACCAACGACCTGTCCCGGCAGGAAACAAGCGAAGTCTTCGACGCTGAAGATAGGATTTGTAACGGTCGTAACCAGCGAAAAGCTCATCCCCGCCATCCCCAGCCAGCGCCACCGTCACATATTGTCGAGCCAGGCGGCATACGTGATACGTAGGCACGATCGAGGAATCGCCAAACGGTTCTTCGAGAGAGCGCGTCAACATGTGTATGGTTTCTTCGATGTTTGCTTCTACATACAGTTCGTGATGTTCGGTACCAAACTGGCGCGCAACAAGCCGGGCGTACTCCGCTTCGTTAAAGTCCGGGCTGGAGAAGCCAATCGAAAACGTTTTCACTGGGCGTGAGCTTATCCTTGCCATGAGTGCCACTATGATCGAGGAATCGACTCCTCCGCTAAGGAGCGCTCCGAGTGGAACATCACTGATCATGCGGGCTCGAACTGCTTCAGCCAGCCGGTGCTCGAGTTCTTCCACACACTCTTCCTCGGATCCGGGCTCATAGGTTCCGTGGGCGGGCAGGTCCCAATACTTCTGGACGCAGACTTGTCCCTTCGTGAATTCGAGCAAGTGGCCAGGAGGCAACTTGTGGATGCGCTTAAAAGCCGTGTGCGGATCGGGAATGTACCCGAAATAGAAGAAATTTAGCAATCCGTGAAGGTCGATTTCAGCGAGCTCCGGCGCAGCGGCCAGCAAGGCTTTGATTTCGGAACCGAACAGCAACCGTTCACGGTCCATCGCATAGTACAGTGGCTTTTTCCCGAAGCGGTCGCGCGCAAGCAGCAGTTTCTGCCGCCGTTGATCCCAAACTGCCAAAGCAAACATTCCGCGCAACCTCTTCACACAATCCGTTCCATACTCTTCATATAAGTGGACAATTACCTCAGTGTCCGAATTGGTGTAGAAGCGATGGCCGCGCGCTTCAAGTTCCGGTCTCAGCTCTGGGAAATTATAGATTTCGCCGTTGAATACGACCCAAAGATCGTGGTCTTCGTTGTGGATGGGTTGGTGCCCTGTAGACAAGTCGATGATGCTCAGCCGCCGCATGCCCAACCCGGCGCGGCCGTGCGCGTAAATCCCCTCATCGTCCGGCCCGCGGTGCACGATTGTTTGGCACATCCGATGGACGTCCACCGCCTCAGCTTGGTAGCTGGGTTCAATGCCGACAATGCCTGCTATGCCGCACATACGTTCCGCCAATTGGGGATCATTACGAACCTTTTAGCGCTCGGCCCTTTGCTGGTCCTCAACAAACAACGTATTTGCACAAGCTACCGCCCTTGGAGTCCCAAACTGCACCCCCAACGCACAACGCTTGGTCACAGACTCCGCCGCGATAATCCTTCCGGCGACGGAGCGGATAGCTCAGTCGCTATTTCGTATCCACACCGTATCCGTACGAATAAGCGCCGTAATTCGCCTCCCCCTCGGCGCGGTTCAGCACCACACCAAGGAGATTCTTCCCGCGAAATTCCTGCAATGTCGTCTGGACCAGATCGTGAGCCGTCGCTCCCGCGCGAACTACAACGATCACTCCATCGCATAATCCAGCCAGTACTCCCGCGTCGGACACGGCGAGAACCGGTGGCGCGTCCAATATGACCCAATCGAACAACGGGCTCACTCGATCGAGGAGGCCTTTCAGCAGTCCATTTGCCAATAGCTCCGCAGGGTTGGGAACAAACCTGCCGGCGGGTATGAGAAAGAGATCTGCCTTTGCGTCGGCCTGAAGGACAGAAAACTCATCGGCCCTCCCATTGAGATAGTCGCTCAATCCCGGGGCAGAAGGAGCCCCCATGCGCACGTGAAGCCTCGACGCGCGCAGGTCCGCGTCAATCAGCAAGGCTCGCCGCTCATGTTGGCGGGTGATCGCCAGAGCCAGATTCAGGGCCACGAACGTTTTTCCTTCTCCGGGTAGGGTGCTGGTCACAAGCAGGATGCGAATTGGGTTCTTTTCGCGGAGTCGGTAAAGGCGTGCGCGCAGGATACGAAACTGTTCAGCACATGGAAAGGAGGTCTGCTTCGCGGAGAAAACATCATAGTCCGAGTTCAGCTTCCAACCCGGCTTGGCACACCGCCCGCGAAGCTCTTCAAGCCCCGGACAGAACTCAGGTGTGGGTGCACCGTCCGGCCTTAGTGGGTACAGCGTCCCCAGTGGCGAGGGCTCCGCGACATCGTCGGCAAAATCGAGCGGGCCTGCTCCAGGCGCGCTCCTTGTCGGCGACTTTTCCTCTTCTGCCTTCTTCAGAGCTTCATGAATACGGCTCATAGTTTCCCTTTCCGGACCCCGTAGCCACGGAGGCAGGTTGACGAAGTTGATCCAGAAGTGTGGCTAAATCGCGCAGCACCGTTTCCACCGAAGGAGCGCTGTTTGGCCGCCCCGAACCGTCAACGGGCGCCGTGGGTTCAATACTGTCCAGCCCAAATTCGCGTGCAACTCCGTCAACATGAGCGGCGGTGACGAGCTTTTGTTCATCGGCGAAAGAGTTGATCAACGCGTGTTCGCAAAGCACGTTAATCACTCGTGGAATTCCCCGTGCGTGGTGGTATATGCTTTCTATGGCTTCAGGAGAAAAGATAGGCCCGCTGTTTGCTCCCGCGATTCGCAGGCGTTCTGTGATGTAGCCTCGCGTTTCCTCCAGCGACAATGCGCTTGTCCGGCAGAGCACCGTAATCCTCTGGCGCAGCTGTCGCAAGTGCGGAAGTTTGAGTCTTTCTTCGAGTTCCGGCTGGCCCGATAGCACAACCTGCAGCAGTTTCTCGCTCGAAGTCTCAAGGTTGGTGAGGAAGCGGATTTCTTCGAGCACTTGAGGTGAGAGACTCTGCGCCTCGTCGACGATCAATACTGTTATTTGCCCTGCGCGGTACTTGTCCAGGAGCCAACGGTTGAGCCGTATTAAGATCTCGCTCTTCGTGCGCGATTCGCAGGGGATCCCTAGATCGGCCATCAAACATTCAAATAACTCCGTGGTGCTCAGGTGCGTGTTGAATATGAACGCGGTGGCGGCGCGATTGTGATGCAGCCAATCGAGCAGCATGTTGAGCAGCATGGTTTTCCCGGTTCCCACCTCGCCCGTCAGCAGGATGATTCCCTTGCGGCTCCGGATCCCGTAGGCCAGACTGGCTAGTGCTTCCCGAGTCCCCGGCGTTAAGAACAAATACCGGGGGTCCGGGTTCACATTGAACGGATTTTCTCCCAAGCCAAAAAACTTTTTATACATTATCTCTATTTCCAGGATGCAGCTGGCGAGCTATGCGCGGCCCGCCTCGCCGGTATCCTTCCGTTGGTCCAGTTGCGATCCGTCTTCCCGTTCCCGGCCTGCGAGATTATGGCTAGCGTCGGCACTCCGAGATGAACCTCGACGTCGTGTCGGGTTCGTATTGACTTGTCGCGAGACTCTGCCAAATGCGCCATTCCCACTCCCAACGCCAGCCCGGCGCAGAGCCCGCCAAAACCGAAGAGCTGGCGGTTCGGGAAAGAAGGCTGTTCCGGCAAACTGGGCGGATCCAGCACGCGAAACTTTTCGGCTTGTTGACGGCTTTCCAGCTCGGTGGCCATTTGTGACTCGTTCCGTTTCTTGAGAAGATCGTTGTAAAAACCAAGCGCAGTTTGATAGTCCCGAGTCAACGCTTTGAATTCCTGCTTGATCACTGGGCTCAATTGCATCCGGCTCTGAAATACCCTAATTTGCCGCTGAAGCTGCTCCTGCTCTTGCGTTTTTTGGCTGATGCTCATCTCTACCTGATGGAGCTGCGCGCGTAGCTGCTGAATCTGCGGCGGCTCAACGATTGAAGCTCTGGATTTCTGTTCGCTGGGCGCACCCTGGTCCTGCGTGGCCGTCTCCTCAATCTGCTTCTGTAACTGGGCAATTTCATGTTTGAGTTTTACAACGCTTGGGTGCTTGTCCGTGTAACTCCTTTGCAGCGACACGAGCTTGCTCTGCATCTCGCTGAGTTGTTGCTCCAGCGTCTGCGGATTTTGGCCGTTGGCGGACGATTTCAATGCTGCGAGCTGCTGAGTCAATAGCGATTCGACAAAGGTTTTTTCCTGCCTGGCCTGGTTGAGCCCCTGGGTGACGGCTTCGAGCTGCGGGGTCATGCCGGTCAGCAAGGTAAGATTGGTCTTCTCATCCTCGGGAAGTGCTCCCATGTTGCGGCTCTGGAAGGCGGCTAGCTTGGCGTCCTGCTCGTCCAGTTTGGCTTTCGCTTCTTCCAGCTGTTTAGCTAAAAATTGAGTTGTATCCTCCGCCTGTTGTTGGCGGAGATGAAGGTTTTGTTCCATAAACATGGAGGTAATCTCGGTGCAGACCTGTTGAGCCAGCCGCGCCTCGCTGAGGGTCACGTCCACCGTGAAACCGGGCAGGCCACGGGATAACGTCCCTGGCATGGGGTTCAGCGGGGCCACTTTGATCGACTTTTTCAGCCACTCTATCAGTACCTCCGTCGGGACGGCGCCAACATCCTTCTTGTACAGATGGAATTGCTCCACGAGATGTTGCAGCCGCGTGCGGCTGAGTATCTGCCCCTGCATGCTGGCTAAGCGTTGGTTCACGTCTTCATTAACTACTGGTCGCACATAACTATCTGGTATGATCGGTTCTTCAACCAAGACCATCGTGTGCGATGTATATTTGGCCGGCAAAACCAGAGACAGCAGATAGCCGGCTACTGCTCCCAGGATTGCTGGAATAATGAGCAGTCGGCGCCGTCGAAGCAGAAGTGCCCAGTAATCCTGAAGACCCAACTCGCGATGCAATGCCACTCCTTACCTCGCTTTTCTAATGCTGCCCTCGTGCGTGCGGTTGGGGTGCAGTGGCCCGCGGTTGCTGCCGAACGCGAATGCTAGTCGGGCGCAAAGTTGCCCGCCAGGCACAAGCTGCATGCCTGATCCTTAGAACGGCCCCGATCGCACAACTGCTCGGCCTCCGTATGAACACTCCTCAGGGGCTCATTCACAACACAGCCTAATTGACCGCTCCCCAGTCAGCAATCAGGCGCGTTCCTCATATAAATGGGTGCAAACACTGCAAACGGATGTAAGGGAATCACTGCAATTACATTGCGAGAAATCATATACGTAGATGGCACACGACGTTCCACAAGAACGTCTTGATCAAAACTTGTGCTCAGGCGCGCGGTAGAAAAGGCCAACGGTGAATTGGTTCCTGTCCAAGTCTGCTCCGAGTGGCACAGTCTGATTCACTCGCTGGCGCAGGTAGTTATATTCGGCATGCAAATTCAGGTTTTCGAAGAGCGGATGTTCGATGGCCATTCCGGCAGCTTGAGTGTCCACGGCGCCCTTTCCAAGGGGTCCCTGAAGCGAGACGGACCTTGCAGCCGAAGTGGTTATCGCTAGGTCCCATTTCCACGCCAGTCGCCGCCGTATCTCAGCGCCCCCGTAAGTATTCGTTACTGTCGTTAGTAACCCCCCGCCATCTAAGACCTGGCGGCGTGCAGTCAAACGAAAGACGGTTTGATTCGAACGAAGAGTTAAGGATCCACCGCCGGCGGGGTGCCATTGCATCGTTCTCGAAGTAATCAAGACGTTCCCTGGCTGGAGGGGATTGGTCGAGGCAATCAAAAACTGCCCTGTCGTGTCTGAATACTGTGGTCCTGCGAAAATGCTCAGGGTGACGTGTGGCCCAGCCTCCCACAAAACGGTTAGGAACGCGTTGTGTGTTCTGCCATGGGACGCCTGGCTGAAGCGAAGGTTCTGGAACAGGTACTGCCCTCCCGTGGTGAAGTGCCGTGTCACGCGATACTGATAGCTTGTGCCGACCGTGTCGCTTTGCGTGTTGAAGAGATTCGGAGCAACGCTTGTTAGTCCGCTCCCCGCGTTTGTGAATCGCCGAAACCCATGGCTGCCAGAAACACTGAAGAAGCTGCGCCGGCTCATCTCATACTCAACCTGGCCACCAGCTTCGTTAGCCAGTTGCCGCGCGAACGGGGTAAAGAGTGTCGCATTCAAGTTGGAGGAACCGCCGCTCGGGAGAGAAAGATCCTGGTTGGCCCGCGGCTCTAGTACTCCGGTCATGTAGTCCAGGGAATCCTTCAAGCGGAAAAGAAGATGCCGGGAGGCGTGAAATTCGTTGTCGAAGTCCAGATGATGATCGAACTGATTGAAACCCTTGACCGTCCGATACAGTAAAGCGTTCGGACGGTATTCGAATCCCACTCCCCAGGAGGGCCGTCTGCTCCAGATACTGAAGAGGCCTCCTTCCTGAAACACATAGTCCCTTTGCCGGCGCGCGTTATTCGCGAAGATATTGTCGTCCCAGGTCGCCTCGCTGTGCAGCTCGACGGCGAACCCATTGCCCGCGGCTTGCTCGCTCGCGTAACGTGAATCAGCTTTAGGCTCCTTTGGAGGCGGCGCTTCCTGCGCCTGAGCGCCAAGGGGAACACCGGCCAAAAGGAAGGATGCAGCTAGCCCAGCTAACGACATTTTTGTGTAACGCTTTGGCATAGACCCTCACGGCACAATGACGGTGTCACCCGCCTGCAGCTCGATGTTCTGCGAATCGTTCTTGCCTTGTGTCACCTGCTTGTAGTTGAAAGGAAGCGTCACGGTCGTCCCCTGGGCAGTCCGCCGGAGTACGTGGATCTTGGTGACTCTGGCAAAATCGCGGAATCCTCCTGCCTGTGCCAACGCATCCAGTACGCGCGTAGGTCTCAGCAATGGAAATGATCCAGGATGCTGGACTTCGCCCATGACGCTGAACTGCCGGCTTTTCATCTCCTCCACGACTACGGTGACTTCCGCATCCTTGATGAATTCGTGGAGTTTTTCAGCAATGGCCGTTTGCAAGCTATCCGGCATCATCCCGCTGGCTTGCATCTCCCCAACCAGTGGCATGGTGATCTTGCCGTCCATGCGCACCGACACCTTCTCGGAAACCTCCGGCTCGTGCAGTACATTGATGGCAAGTAGGTCGCCGGGCCCAATGACGTAAGTCGATTTTGCATTGGCAGCGTCGGATGGCGTATTCGGGGCGGGAACATTCTGCTTGGACTGCATCCTTTCGGCTTGCTTCGGGCGACGCGAACTGCTCTCCTGGCTTTGTGCGCGAGCTTCCGCAATTCCAAGAATAACCAGCGCAACGACGATCAAATGCAGGATACGCGCAGGGCAAAACTCACGACTCATCTTTGCACCTCGATTGCTTGCTATTCGTTCGTACCCTGGGGCGCATTGCCGTTCGTCACCAGAGTGTAAGAACATTGAATGCAAACCTACGCCAGCCTAGGAAGCAACGCCTAATCCTTCAATCCGGTGAGTACAGGAAACTCTGGGTAGGTAAATCTCCTAGGGCAGCACGTTTTGGTTACGCGGCTGCTCGTGTCGTTGGATGTTGTTAACTCCTGCGCCTGCCTATGAATAGGAAACAGCGATGCGAAATAAGGCGACGTCATCCGGAAGATAAAAAGAACCGCCCTCGGTGACCAGTTCGTCGGGGTTGATTGCGGCGAACTCACGCCAAAAGTACAGCACCTCATTGCGCTTTTGCCGCCGCGTAGAACACAGCGCAACCCAGCACAGAACCGACCTAGTGGAAACGGTATTCAAGTGAAGTAAAGATTCCGAAGTTGTCGTTGCCGACGCCCAAGCCCAAGAACAAGAAGAGGTCCTAATTTTCTGAGGGCTTGGTCGTCAGCAGACGCCCATCGGCAGCGACCACATCCGCATTGATGACGCTGTAGAGAGCGAGTGCGTAGCTGTCAAAATGATTTTGCCGAAGCGGATTCAAACTGCTGAGGGGGGAGGAGGGAAGTGATTCTGCTTATTGTTCCTTTCTGTTCCCACGCCGGAAAGCCCACCTTCCGCAAGTGCTTGAAAAGATGGCGGGGACGACGGGACTCGAACCCGCGACCTCTGCCGTGACAGGGCAGCGTTCTAACCAACTGAACTACGTCCCCAACCGTGGAATCAACGACTTAGCGTAAAAGCTTGCAAATAAGGCCTTTGCAAGGTCCCCATATAGCGCACTGGTCGCTTGGATTGCCTACGATGGCAATCGTTCCTGGATGAACTGCCCATAAACTGCCAGTAAAAAACAGTGCGCTCATGCGAGACTCATAGTAACACAGATGGGTGCAAGAGGCGAAGCAGCGTCCAACAAATCCCTGACGAATCATGGCGCAGTTTCGCAATCGAAATTCCGGAGTGTGAATGGACCGAAAAATGGACTCTCCGTGAAAGGCGAGAAGCCACGAGTGAAAAAAAGAATGAGTTTAGATCGCACCCTTCCAACTTTGGACGTGGGTTCGACTCCCACCTCCCTAACGCTATCCTCCTTATTATCAGCACACTACGGGAAGATTGAGGGAGCTTTAAAGGGGCGTTAGGAAACTCACCACCTTCCCTATTACTCCAAGCGCGACTTGCTTCAGCCGTGTGAACGTGGACGGATCTCTGAGGAAAATAAGTTTGCACCAATATTGTGCAACTTCTGGGGCCTATGGCCTTTTCAAGGCGCGCTTCACGTTTGGGCGCGACGGTCAACCGACACGTCGTCAATTCGAGCAGTACTCGTCGGGCTGTCCAAGCACTGCAAAGAACGACAACCCACTACCATTAGTCGAAATGACCAACGACGTTAAAAGGTAGCGCCCCTGCCTCGTGAGTAGGAGTGCCTACGGCCGGAGAGTTCTGTCGACGCAGAGACCCATATCAGTTCGTTGGGAAGATCGAACCACGCTCTGCGGACGACGCGGTCATTGGCGTCATTAGTGTTGACATCATAGTGGCATCTGGTCAAAATCAGCTTCGGCACCTGTCCGGAGTAGAAATAAGGCTAAGTCGCGACAGTATACTTTCGGTTATTAATTCCAATACCGCGCCGGATGTGGCTCTCGCTGATGTGGCCGTTCTTCCACGCCCGATACATCCCCTCGAACCTGCCGCCCGCAAACCTCTTGCGCACCTGATTGCGGAAGATCAGGTCCGCCTCGGTCACCTCTCTGTATTTCTTCTCGTCCCATGCTTTGCGCACCAGAAAGTATCGAAGGAGATCATTCGCCACCTAAGGCGCTACTTGCCGCTCTTCCGTCAACTTTCCGAGTTTCGGCTGGCCTACGCGTCACGGGCTGATTGGCAATTCGAAAAGGCCACCGAAATCTTCCATTCTTTCATCAGCAATGTCGGATTCGAGTGGAATCTTCATGAAATCCGTGAACCTCTGAGTCCCATCATGGACATAGGTGAACGTCACCACAGGCGAGGGAGGAACCACGAACATGGGAAACTTGTCGACGAAATACCGAATCGTAGGAACGCGAGATTTGCTGCTCAGATAGAGGCTAGATGGAAGAAAATGCTTCCCAATGTTCAGGGTTTCACAGAAGAAGCGAAGCTTTTCCTTTTCCGTTTCCGTTTCCAAGTATTGGTACTTTTGGTTCAGTAGAACGAAATCGAGAATGGCAATGCAGCGTTTCATGAAGTCGAACTCATGTTCCCGGCGGTTCCGCAGGTTTTCCTTCTCGATCAGACGGTATGGTCTGCGCGAGAAAAGGTGGTGGACGACGCCACCTTTCGGGAAACACTCCGTGCGGGCGTTCTTCTGACTTTGAAGCTTTCTCCAGAAAGTAGTGGTGCGCTTACCCCAATGAGCCCCAGTAAAGGCGAGGAATTGGCGGGGCGTGAAGTAGCCCGAAAACGTGTTGCAACGATGTAGAGAAACTGGGCTTCGACCTCCGTGTAACCGAAGGCTTTGAGGGCTTCGAGATGCGTCGGTGCGATGTTCATAGTCAGAGGATTCCAAATCTCAAGGGCGGCAATCTCAGACGCGAGACAGGAGGAAGCCCTATAGCGCGATATCTGTTCGTTTAACCCCAGTTCGTGGGCACACCTAGAGACTCGGGTCCGTCAACAGGGTTTCTACCTTCGCGTCCGGCTCGGAACCATCGAGCGGTACGCCATCAAGCCAGGCGGTTGACCGAAGTGGGACGGCTCCACCCAGCCCAAGAGGGCAATTGAACAACATTCCCTATATACTCAGAGGCCTCAAAAAACGAAAATGTACGGAAAAATCTTGGTACCAGTACATTTTTTTTCGAAAGAGGGGCTGGACTCCAGCATGCCCGCCGCCGCGCGAAGCCACGCGGGCGTCACATGGTCCCGATGAGATTAAGAAATACGCCTTTGTGGTTGTACTTCAGATCGGTCAGGTCGTCGGAGAAGTCGGTGAAGTTGTAGCCGACGCCAGCCTTCAGGTTCTTACCAATGTGACGATAGATCGCGGCCAGCGCGCCGCGGCGGCGTTGACCTATATCCGGTAGGTAAAGCGTTCGCACCTCCGCCAGGCTATCCCATTGCTTGAGGAACCGCCAGTCCACGCGCAACACCGAGAGCTGCGCGGCGTTGTCGAAGAAATTCGGGTGCACGCGATCCAGGCTTTCCTGTCCCAGGCGGTAGGCGTACTTGCCTCCGAGGGACCAATTCGCCGTGAGGTCGTAGGTCAGATCGAGCGCCGCGATGTGGCTCTTCTGAAGGAACTCGGCCGCGGTGTTCTGCAATCCCACCTGACCCGTGGTCGGAACGTTATAGAAGTACGTGTACTTGGCCAGGGCGTTCAGCCGGTCGTTCCGCACCGGACGGTACGCGTAACCGACCACGGCCTCGGTGTAGCCGCCGGCATAGAACTCGCCGAGCGAGCTATCACTGACCGAGTGGTCCAGCTTGCCGATTACGCGCCAGTCGGGGGTCAGTTGCAACTTGAAATTGTTACGAAACAGCCAAGTAGTCGTTTCGGTGTGCGTCCGGTCGAGTTGTTCCGCGTTATCCCGGCGATACTCGATCGCGCTTGAGAACTGCATCTTATCCAGGCCGTAGCCCATGCGGATCCCGGCCGCCTTGCGATCGGTCTCGGCGCCGGTCTGCGAGTCGCGCAGCTTGCCGAACTCCGCGTTGCCGCCGAGATTCCAGCGCTCTTTCGCCGTGAGGTTGATTCCGGTGGTGTGAGTGAGGCCGCTCAGGGACGCCCCATTCTGGTAACGCTCCTCGACGTAGACGCTGGAGGTGTCGGAGAGCCGCGTCTTTGCGCCCGAGACCAGGTTACCCTGGCTGCCGCGAAGCAGCTGGCCGTTGTCCGTCCGCTCGTTTTCCAGCGAATAGTTCAGGTAAAGACTGGTCCGCTCGGAATAGAGAAAGCTAGTGCCGACCTTTCCGCCGGGTCCGAGGTGTCCGTCGGACGCCTCCCCGTCGATCCGGAAGCGTTTCGTCAGGCGATAGGAGCCGCCCACGCCGATGCGACCATTGTCTTCACGGCCGCCGCTTGCCGCGACCGTGTGCTGGCCGAAGCCATAGGCGCTCCAGGAGGCGCTGGAATCGAACTTCACCTGCGCGACCGCGTCCGTGCGCTCGCCCTGCATCTGGGTCAGGGGAACAACCGGCGAATGGTCCTTGCGCAGGTCGTTGCGCACGCCGGTGCTGACGCTCCATTTTTCGGTCAGCTTGTAGCCCACGTCCAATTCGATCGCCCGGGTCTCGAGCCCCTGGTCCTCGATTTTCTGATCGCCCTTGGCCACGAGGCTCAAGCTGCTCGTCACTGGCATCCTGAACGTGCCGCCGTATTGCTCGGTGTCCTTGATCGTCGCCTGTCCCGGCGACGAATAACCGGCGTCGAGGCTCTGCTTATAGAACGTGAAGCGACCGCCGCGGCCCTTGAAGAAATCGCCCAGCCCGACGCTCAGGTCAGCGCGGTAGGCGCCCGCTTTCGCGCCGGTGAACGACAGGTCGTCAGGGCCATGAAACCCGAATCCGCCATCATCGGATCGCAGCGAGGGGGAGAGGAGACCCTTGCTGCGGCCTGTCTGCACCTTGAGCCAGGAATCGGCGCTCTTCCGCAAGGTTAGGTCTGCGGCGCCGAGGTTGCTGGCGGAGTTCCCTTCGTTGGAATCGGCCGTCAGGCCGAGCCGAACATGGTCGTTCAACCAGTAATGGCCCTGACCGCCGACGGCGACTTCGTCCAGCTTGTCGAGACCTGGCGTATACTCGTAACGCACCACCAGGTAGGCCTCGTCACCGCTCAAGCCGCTGGTGCGCACTAACAGGTTGTCGTTAGCGGTCGACGAGAGCGGCTGGGAAAGCAGCAGCCGACCCTGCAGGTAGTCGATGTCGTAGTCCGCGTTGGGCTGCAGGTTGACCACTCCCGTGACGATGCTAGAGGCCTTGTCGCGGATTTCGATGCGCACGCGCTCAGAGCCCGTCAGGATGTCCTGGTGGTGCAGGAAGTAGACCGATCCGCCCGTCCCGCGGAATTCCTCATAGCTCGGCATCGTTCCCGGTTCGGCGGCGAATCCATCCACCGTGATCCGTCGCTCGCCGAAGCTGGTGGTGAGTTCGGACCCGTAGTGCGCGTTGCCTCCGTAGAGGCCGCGGTCGACGTGAGCCAGCTCGTTATCCAGGTAGCCGACCTTGAAATTGCCCCACATTCCGTAATTCTCGCCACGGCTCGCTTTGGCGTAGAACTTGCCCAGGGTTGGCGCCATTTCTTGTACTACACCGTCGTCGCCGAACGACGGGTAATAATAGTCGGGATCGATGCGCCGGAATAACGAATCGGGCGACTTGCCCAGGAAGTTGCTGAACAGGTCCTTCACCGGGCCTTCGCGGGTATCCGCGCTCGCCGTCAACCGCCAGTTCTGACGCACCTTGCCGTTCAAGTAAAACGCCAGCCGGCCATCCAGCGACGAATCGTAGGGCTGTCGAACATTCTCGCCCTCCTGCAGCTTTGCCGGCCCGCTCGCACTGTTCTTGGATACCGTCAAGTCGGCAATGCCGACATAGAACAGGTCCGTGCGTTTGAACTCCAGGTCGCGAAGATACAGCGAGCCGTTGCCCGCATCGTCGAGGACCGCGACTTCGACGCTATGCGTGCCGGCCGGAAGGATTTCCTCCGCGGCGAAGTTGCCCTGCGGGTCGACCGGAATTTGGCGGCCCGCTACCCAAACCGTGTGGCCGATCGGTATGCCGCTGCCCCGCACCTTCACCGTGCCGCTGCCGAGCGGAATCTGCTGGCGCGTCAGGTCGTTCTCGCCATAGGCGGCCAGCAACTCGCGCGTTGACGGCCCTTCAGAGGTCACGACGTCTCCAGGCGATGGCTCGCGGTACAGCCGCAGCGGCCGCGCGTCCGTTTCGTCGAAATTACCCTTCGAGTCATAGGCGCGCAGCAGGTACTTGAGTTCGCGTGCCGGGCCCGCGAGAATTTCTGCTGTTGGATGCCATTCCGCAAGACCCACTTTGTCGACCGCGATGATCTCGAGCGGCACGGCTTGCGGGGACTGCTGCTGCTCGAATATTCGGATTTCAGCACGCTTGATGAAGCTCGCATAGTTGCTGTACATCCGGAAATGCACGACCGATGCGGCAGGACCGCCGCCTGCGTCGCTCACGGCCACGGCGACTGGATTCGCCGCGACGCCGAGCCGCCGCCGCGCCTCCAGATTGTCGAAGCGGAAGTGGATCTTGGCGTTGTCGAGCGCGACGTCGGTGCAGCGCTGGATGTCGGAGGAGCTGCGGCCTGGGTCATCGATCGGCTTGCCATCGACGGTGATGCGCATCACATTCAGCTCGTACGGGCTCTTCGGACGAACCTCCTGGGTCAGGCGCGTAATATCCACGCCCTCGTAGTTGTCCAACGGCAACCGTTCGTCGTACACGACCTGCACGCGCACGAACGACTCTTCGCCCTGGATGAAGCCCGCGTTCACGACGTCGTCGGACTGGACGTAGCCGCGTCCCTCATGCTCGGACCGAGCGCCCGACAACACCGGGTCCTGCATGAGGATATCCATAGCGCGGCGAGCCCGCGCCGCGGAAAGGCCGATGTCGTCGCCATACACGGACGCCGTACGGCGGTCGAGTCGCTCGTTCTTCGTGTAACCTATAAACCGCAGTCGCGCGTTGGTCCGATCCGAGATGTCCGTCAGTGCGCGACGCAGGCTTGCCGCGTAGCCGAGCGGAATGGTCGGCTGGCCGTTCGCGAGCTCGAGCGGTGGAATGCTGCCCCAGGGGGGATCGTAAACCCTGGTCACCGTTTCCTCGACATCGTTCGGGCACAGTTGCGGCTCGTCCGGTAACTCTTGGAGGGGATCGTCGTACCAGAATTCCACCTCGATGCGACGATTCAGCGTCCGTCCCTGTACCGTTTCGTTTGAGGCAAGTGGGTGGGAGGCCCCGCGACCGTCGCTTTCGATCGCCGAGGCAGGCAACCCCAGGATTTGCTGCATAGCTAATGCGACGCGGTGTGCCCTTGCCTTCGACAACGACAAATGGTTTCCGTAAGTGCTCTCGTCGAGGCCAGTCAGCGGCGCGGCGTCAGTGTAGCCGATGAACCGGACCGTCACGCCCCGCTTGTCCGGCAGGTTGTTGAGCGCCTGCTGGACCTGTTTGGTGAAGGCATCGGAAATAGGAGTGGTTTCGTCCTCGTACCGCAGCGGCACGACGAGGTTCCTGACCCGCGTCCGCGGCGTCTGGCCTTCCCGGTATCGCATTTTGCATACGGCCTCCGCACGGCAGACCTTGATGAGCTTGGCTTCATCGGTCGGTTTCGAGTCGTGCGACCATTCACGAAAGGTCTGATCGCTGGACAGATGCCGCTCGACCGGCTCGCCCGGCTTGGCGGTGTTGACCTGGGCGATGCACGCGCGAGCGGTCATCATCAAGAATCCGGTCATCAGGAGTAGGTGACGCTGCTTGCTCATTGCGTTCACCTGCTCCCCGGCGCACGCCCGTCGAGCCGTTTGGGCGGGCCGCCAAGGCGCCAGAAGACCTCAGGCTCAATGGTCAGCACATAGCCGTCTTTCTTCGCATCCCACGCTTCGGTCAACTGCCGCTTAATCGCTTGCGTGCGCTGTTCGACTAGTGCCGCATCCTCCGTGTCGGCAACGTAAGACAGGCGCAGCACCGACGGCGCTTTGCGCAGTTCCTCGAGGAGTAAGTTGATGCGTGGCCGCCACTGGACGCGGATATCGGTCTTACCCGGTTCGAAAGCCGCATCGGAGAGGTCGATAGCGACCACCCGGTGAATTGACGCACCGAAATCGAATTTCAGGGCTTTGCCGCGCGTGGCGCGCTTGATCTGCACTTGGTCACTCGACATCCGGAAGCCGCTTGGCAGCGTCCTGTCGTCGAGCTTCAGCACGAAATTGCTGCCGCGGTCCTCATTTGGCGTGATTGCGCAGGTGATGTGGTATCGCCCGTACTGATCCGTCGTCGCTTCCAGACCCCGTGCTGTCACCACACGCACGCCGGGCAGGCCATCTTCGCCCTCGTCTTAGGACGATCGTGCGATGATCGGAGCTGCCGAAGCTGAGGCCATTCCACACGAGGTCGCGGGCGGCCACCGTGGGCTCTGTGGGCAGACCATCCAGGCGCGCGGATCCGGGGACGTAGCGGAAGCCCGCTGGATAGCGATCCACAATCTGCACACCTTGCAGGGATGCGCCTATCACGTTGCTGATCGTGATGGTGTACGGGACGAGCTGCCCGCGAGTGACGTTGAGCCGCGGCGTCGTTTTGGTGATCGAGAATGCTCCCACGAGCTGCGGGTCGAGCGGAATGTGGCTGTTGTAGATCTGGCTCGAGCCGGGCACCGCGGTGCCGTCCAGGGTGAGATTCAGGTAGTACCGAGTCCCAGCGCTACGCGCGGGCACGGAAGGTGGCGGCGCGAACTCCGACGCCTGCGCCTCGCAGTACGGGATGGCGGGAAGAGCATCCGCTGAACACGTAGGCACCGAAAACGCGGCGGTCAATGCGCCCGAAGTCGGTGGGATGACCAGCGACTCACCGGCCACGTAGGTCGAGGTTGGTGGAGTCACCACGATGAGGTAGCTGCCACCACTGGGACAGGCAGGATCCGAGAAGTTCAGGTCGAAGCGGTAATAGCTGCCCGCCTGGGTGATCTGGCCCTGTTGAGCCGGGTCGTCGAAGCAGGTTGCCGGCAAGCGGCTACCGGCTCGCAGCATGTTCAGGGTCGCGCCCGCAATAGGAGCGCGCGTCAAAGAGTTGTAGACGACGCCATTCGGCCCGATCGGCAGGTTCAGATTCTGGAGGTTGCTGCCGGAGGGTACGGCAATGTCGGTGATCCGCTGTAGCAAGTTGGTAAAGGCCGAGTCGGCTTTACCGAGCTTGGCGGTATTCGGCCCCGCGCCAGGCGCCGTGAACCGCAGCTCGTACCGGTTTGCCGTCCCGTCGGTCGGCGGCACGCTACTGAACCGATAGACGCCGTTGACATCCGTGAGAACGGCCTGCACCACCACCCCATTGAGATACAGCCCAACCGTCCAGCCCTGCAGCAGCGGCTCGCCGGAGTCAGCTATCTTGTTGAAGTTTGCGTCGAGCCACGCGGTGCCGTTCAAACTGCCCGCACCGGGGACTCCTCCGATATCGATCGAGACGCTGGCGCTCGCAGTCTGGGGAGGGTTATTCCACGTTACGACCGCGGTGTTCGTGAGCGTCGTGCCGGCGGCAAGTCCCGAAGCAATTTGCACCCGGAATCGCACGTCGATGGATTGTCCGGGCTGCAACGGACCGTACACAGCAGAGTAGTCCGCGGTCAGCACCGAGCCCGCGATGCTGATACCCGTTGTGGAGCCATTCATCGTCGCCGGTGGGTTCACGAATGTGAGCCGGCCCGCGCCAGCGGTGCTGAGATCGTCCGTGATCACGACCGAGGGGGCCGGGTTCGTCGAGACATTGGTCACGTGCACCAGGTAGTCGAGCTGTCCGCCCGGCAGCGCAGCGCCGCCACCGACGACACTGACTTGCTTCGTGATAGCGATCGTGGTGCTCACGACTGTGACGGTGTGGGCATCCTGGAAGTCGAGGACGCCCGGTGTGCCGTCGGTCAACGTGCGATTGAATGCTTGGCGAGTCGTGACGCTGCTGTCGGCATTGAACCACTGAACTGCGCCCGCTACGTTCGTTAGCTGGGCGCCATTCTGGCTGTTGGCGTCGAGCTGGGTGCGGTAGGTAATGATCAGACGCTGATTCGGGCTGATCGTGCCCGCGGCAGTGAGCACGGTGAGCGTCAGCTCGCAGGTGGGTGCGCCGACGTAGCTGATCGAGAAGTC
>WNGE01003789.1_pt1 | contig 19345 bp, 21 predicted proteins | sample 5400651 | NCBI WGS metagenome assembly WNGE01 (sample SAMN13153370, study PRJNA577476) | soil metagenome | isolation source: 60 cm soil or saprolite under grassland replicate 2 | place: USA:California | collected 2016-06-15
AGCATCGGCTTGACGGAGACCTTCAACGAGCCGTGCCTCGGCGGTCTGGCCGAACGCCATCTCGACGACATGCCGGATAGCGTCGAGATCCTTAGAAGTCTCTCCGCGGATTGTGATCATCAGCTTATTGAAGCCGGTCACGGCCAAACCGATTCTATTGTGATTTTGATAGCTACACAACTTTGGTAACCAAGATAATGGTGTGTTAAAAACGGAATATGATACGAACGAAGAGAGAGTTGCAGCGCCTGGTCCAAGGCGCATTGGGAGAGGTGAAAGCCGACGTCATCGTAACCGGCGGCAAGCTTATCAACGTTTATTCCGGGGAAATTCTCGATGGGATGAAAATTGCGGTGCTTGACGGGAGAATCTGTTACGTCGGTCCAAGCGCTGCTCAGGCGCGCGGCGAGGCGACGAAAATCTTGGATGCGCGCGGGCTCTATATTTCTCCAGGTTTTATCGACGGACACACCCACATCGGCCACTACTGCCGCCCTTACGAGTACCTTCAGGCATATCTCCCGCACGGGACGACGGCGCTTATGGCGTCCTGCGACGAATTGGCGACGGTCTTCGGCTATCGTGGTGTGAAGCTTTTTCTCGACGAAGTGGAGGCACACCCGCTCCGCGTGTTCACGCTGATTTCAATGGTAGCGCCGCAGGATCCGCTGCTCTGCCAGACGGCGACGATAACCAACGCCGAAATCGAGGCAGCGCTCCAAGACCCGCGCATTCTCGGGCTCGGGGAGATTGTTTCGTGGTTGCGCTTAACCCAGCTCGACGACGAGATTCTCGAACGGCTGGAGATGGCATGGCGCAGCGGCAAAATCATTCACGGCCATACGGCCGGCGCCAAAGACCAGAAACTCTGTGCGGTGGCCGCAGTGGGAATCTCCTCGTGCCACGAGCCGATTCGTGTGGAGGACGCGCTGGAAAGGCTCCGCTTGGGTTACTGGACTATGCTGCGCGAGGGCTCGTTGCGCCAGGATCTAGAAGCGACTCTTACGCCGCTCATTGCGCGAGGTATCGATACCCAACGTTTGATTCTCGTGACCGACAGCATGTCACCGGACGACGTTGAGGAGCTTGGCCATATGGACCAGGTCCTGCGACGAGCGGTTAGTTTAGGGCTTTCCCCGCTTCGCGCGATCCAAGCCGTGACCTTGCATCCGGCGACGTACTCCAGCGTAGAGCAAGAAGTGGGCGGCATCGCGCCCGGCCGGTTTGCAGACATGGCACTGTTGGAGAATCTGGAGAGTTTCCGAGTTCAGGCAACGCTGATCGGTGGCCAGATCGTTGCGCAAGATGGGCAGTCGTTGGTTCAGGCCGCTCCGATTTCGGTTCCGTGGGAGATGATGCACAGCCTTCGGTTGCATCCAAATATCTCTGCGGAGCAGTTCAGGATTCGTTGTCCGGAGGAGAACGCCAAGATCCGAGTGATCGAGCTGCTCAATCAAAACATTACTGCCGAGAGAGTCATATGCGTGGGCGCTCGTAAAGCTTATGTCGAAGCCGATGTCGAGCAGGATTTACTGAAGGTGGCGATGTTTGACCGGCACGAGCAGATCGGCAGAATCGCCATGGGTTTTCTCAGGGGATTTGGTGCCAAAATCGGCGCGGTTGGGACGACCACCGATCTCGATGAAAATACGCTGCTAATCGCAGGAAGCAACGACGCAGATATGGCGCTATGTGCCAATGCTTTGATCGAATCGGGTGGAGGAATGGCGGTAGTCAACAATGGGCAGGTGGTTGAAAAAATCGAGTTCCCGGTGGGCGGGATTTTTGGCTTGAACCCTTGGCGCCGAGTTGGCCAAGACCTAAGACGCATTCACCGCTGCCTCCGGGAACGGGGCTCGCAGTTCGAGCGCCCCATGTACGCTCTTTGTTTTCTTCCTTTTGTAACCCTGCCTTCGCTGAGGATCACTGCGCGCGGGCTAATCAACGCGAAGGAGCGAAAAATCGTGCCCCTATTTGTGAATTAAATCTATGAAGAAGTGCCTTCCTTGGCAGCCACGGGCTTAACATCTTGGCGCAGCGGAAGAACTCGGCCTTCCTTTTTCATTGAGACGTGACCTTCGAGGACGGCGCCGTCGCCAATGACGAGAGTTTGGGCATTCACGTCGCCGACAACCGAGCCCGGCGATTGAATCTCCAGCTTTTTTTCGGCCTGAACCTCGGCCATGACCTTGCCCTGAACGACCACCGAAACGGCGCTGATTTTCCCCTTCATCGTCGCCTGTTGACCGATCGTGACGCTAGCGTGCGCGATTATCTCGCCTTCAATTTCGCCTTCGATGGTTGCTGGCCCGTCAAACTGCAATTTTCCATGGATCTTTGTCCCGGGCCCGAGATAAGCTCCTGAGTCTCCTAGTTTGTTTGTCTCTGCCATCGGTGCCTCCTTTTTGTCGAGGTACCGAGTATAAAACACAAGGTAATTTTTGTCCACAATTACTAAATCTTATAACCAGTAGCCATATGGCGACCGAAAGACGAGTCCTAGAGAGCCCGGGCACACGAGTATAAAGGTCGTATTGCGCGAGCTCAGCCATCCCTCGGAGAAGGTGAAGCGGTGGGTAAAAAGCTAAACCCTTTTGCATATCCGGAAGACTGTCTGGTATAAAATCGTTTAAGCATAAACAATTAGCTTCCCGGGGTGTTAGCCCGGGCGAGTATTATTCTGATGCCAACCCGGTAGAGGGAGACTAAATGGAATTAACCGACCTCAGAGATTATTTGGAAATTCTTGAAGAGTATGGCGAGCTCCAACGGGTCCAGAGTGAAGTCGATTGGAATCTCGAGATGGGGGCAATCACGCGCCGATGTTACGACCTGGGAGCTCCGGCTGCACTTTTCGAAAACGTACGAGGTTATCCAAAAGGGTACCGAGCTCTCGGTGCACCGCTCGGAGCCAGCCGGCATCCAAGGCATTCCTTGTTTGCACGTACTGCGCTTGCGCTGAGGTTGTCTCCCCACGCGTCAGCCAAGGAAATCATGCAGGCCTATCTCGAGCGCAAAGAAAAACTCATTCCGCCGATTAGGGTAAACACTGGGCCATGCAAAGAGAACATTATTCTAGGTGACGATGTCGATGTTCTTAAATTTCCGATCCCGTTGATTCACGGCGGTGATGGCGGGCGCTATATTGGCACGTGGCACACCGTGATCACCAAGGACCCGGACAGCTCGTGGGTTAACTGGGGCATGTATCGTTTGATGGTCCACGATCGAAACACTCTCGGCTGTCTCTTTCCGTTGCAGCAGCATATCGGTCAGATGTACCAGAAGTACGAAGCGATGAATCGCTCCATGCCCGTGGCGGTTGCAATCGGCGGGCAGCCGGTGATCCCGATCGTAAGCTGTGTCCAACTTCCTCCATACGTCAGTGAAGTCGAAGTCGCGGGCGCTTTGCAAGGAGCGCCGATTCCATTGGTGAAATGTGAGACCATCGATTTGGAGGTACCGGCGACGGCCGAGATTATTCTTGAAGGAGAGGTCCTGCCTCATGAGCGAAGGGTGGAAGGACCGTTCGGCGAGTACATGGGCTACGAGGCGGGGAAGTCTTCACCGAAGCCGATCTTGAAGATACACGCGATTACTCATCGCAGGGATCCGATTCTGCCCTTCTCGAATATGGGAATGCCGGTACATGAGGGACAGACAGCGACGGCTTTGATCAAAGGCGCAGAGATCTACGGGGAATTGAAAAAGCTCGGGCTCCCCGTTAAGGGTGTCTTTTGCCCGCCTTACGGCGTTGGTCACATGGCGGTCGTTTCTACAGATGTGCCCTTCGTGAATTTTGCCCGGCGAGTTGCCCACGCCGTATGGGCAACGAAACCGGGTCTGTTCACATATTATATTGTTATCGTGGATGCCGATGTCGATCCTACTAACATGGATGAAGTGCTCCACGCGATGACAACTAAGTGTCATCCAGTAAACGGCATTCACCAAGTCCCACACAATCCAGGGTTCCCGGTTCTTTTGCCGTTTCTTCCCCAGAAAGAACGGCTGGTTGGAGACGCGGCGGGAGTGATTTTCGATTGCACGTGGCCGAAAGATTGGCCTCAAGAATCAATTCCGATTAAAGCAAGCTTTGAGAATCTCTGGCCTAAAGAGGTACAAGAGCGGGTGCTGCAAAACTGGCAATCCTACGGATTTACAACTCCTAACAAATAGCCTCATTCGCTGGCCACCAAAGAGTAAAGTATACGGACAGTAACCCGATACCTTGCAACTGATGAGCGGTTCTCATAGCGCTGCTATATAATCCGCTCACCGCCAATAATCCGGGGTTGTGTTCTCAGGGGCGGTGGTACGGAAAAAAATTTTGTTAGACTGAAGATTCGAAGCTGTAACTTTGGTGAGTTGAAGCGTGAAAGGTTTAGTTTGAAATCGCTACTTTTTACTTAGGCAGTTTAGCTGAGCTTGGAGGGAGAGCTTTCTTCTTCTTGGACCCATTCCTGAAACCGGCTTTCGAGGATGCGCCATTGACCGCCGACTTTGAAGGCCGGAATCTGCTTTTGTTGAATCATTCTATGCAAGGTACGTTTGGAAATCTTTAAGATACTTGCAGCTTCCGCGAGGGTTAGTAACCTTATCGCTGTGTCGATCTTTTTTATAGACATAGCGCTCACACATCCAGCAAGCCTCATGCCATGGCCCTTTGGCTTCCTAATGGATTGTTTTTGAAAGATAATAGGAAGCGCCCCGGGATATGATTTTGCTGTACCTGGAGGAAAAATGGACACCTTCGGCGTGACACTGACAAAATTGAAAAGGATTTGTCACGCTGCCACCCCCCCGATCCGTCGGCAAGCTATTATTTCGAACTCAGAGGGCTTTTGGCTCCAATTGGTGCGAGGAGGGGGATTTGAACCCCCACGCCATTTCTGGCACTAGCCCCTCAAACTAGCGCGTCTGCCGATTCCGCCATCCTCGCAACCTGATGAACTATTGTTTAGTTGACTTTTGTGGTTGAGTTGCCTGCGGTGAAGCCGTCTCGGTCGGCGCGCGACCGGTTGCGTCGCTCTGTTTTTGAGCAGGCGGCGCTTCCGGTGCGGCCGGCGTAGTTTGAGGGGTCGGTGTGCGACTGTCAAAAATGGTGGCCGACGGCTTGTGTCCCGCAAAATAACCCAGAGTTAGCGACGTAATCATGAAGACGATAGCCATTCCCGTCGTCAACTTTGTAAGAAAATTACCCGCACCACTACTGCCGAAGATGGTTGAGCTCGAGCCGCCGAAGACGGCACCCATGTCCGCCTTGCCGGTTTGAAGCAATACGACCAGAATAAGGCCGATGCTGACGATAACGTGAATGATGGTAATCACGATAACCATGTGTGAATTATCTGCTTGTAAACCAATCGATCAACAGCAAAAAGTTTCTTCGTGCAGACTGGTGTCGAGTTCTGACCACTACCGATCGCCCAAAACGGTTCCTCGGCGATTTCAAGTTTTCGTATAGCACTTTTTGCAATCGCCTTCAACGCGATATTAACTTGGGTATCAAGCATTTGCGGTTTCTAATCATTGAGTGCGCTCAGGGAGTTTCCTCGAGAGCTTTGATTCCGGGGAGTTCCTTCCCCTCCAAAAACTCAAGCGTCGCTCCACCCCCCGTAGAGAGGTGTGTGATTCTTGCTGCAACGCTGGCTGCCGTGACTGCGGCCACGGTGTCGCCACCGGCAATAACACTGACGAGGTCCGGATAGCCCTGGGCAAGCGTTTGCGCCAATGCCCGACTGCCCTTACTGTAGGGCTCTACTTCAAACAGACCCACCGGACCGTTCCAAAGAACCATTCTTGCCTGTTTCAGCTCCTGCGAAAATTGAGCGACGGTTTGCGGTCCGATATCCAGCCCCATCCGATCCGCTGGGATGTTGCCTATACAAACCGTTGGGTTCTTTCTTTCGCTGTCACCGGTAAGATGGTCTACGGGCAACAGTATTGATACACCTTGCTCAGCCCCTTGTGCCAATAGCTCGTTGGCCAATGACACTTTGTCTGCTTCCACTAATGATTTGCCGATGTCGATTCCCTTGGCCTTTAGAAATGTGTAGGCCATCCCGCCGCCAATGAGGAGGGTGTTTACTTTTGGCAACAGGTTTCTGATTACATCGATCTTGTCCGATACTTTAGCACCACCTAGAATAGTGACAAAAGGCTTTTCCGGGGTCGAGAGCAATCTTGAGAGATAATCAAGTTCCTTGTGAAGCAACAAGCCAGCCCCTTTTTGCTTGAAAAATGCCGCCATTCCCGAAATTGACGCATGCGCGCGATGAGCGGCGCCGAAGGCGTCATCAACATAGACATCGGCCAAAGCGGCGAGGGCCTTCGAGAAGGCTGTGTCGTTCTTTTCTTCTTCTTTGTGAAAGCGAAGATTCTCGAGCAAAACAACGCGCTGATTTGGGTCTTGGACCATCCGTTCAACTTCAGGGCCGATGCAATCGGGCGCTAACAATACCGGTTGCTTCAGGGATTGTTCCAGGTGATCACGCACCGGTCTCAAACTGTACTTTGGCACAACCTTACCGTCCGGTCTGCCTAAGTGCGACGCGACCACTAGCTTTTTTGCGCGATCCAAAATCAAGCGGATTGTGGGCAGCGCGCTTTCGATGCGATGAGTCTCGGTAATCCTGCCTTGTTCGATGGGGACGTTGAAATCGACACGCAAAAAAACTGTCCTATCTCGCAAATCGAGGTCTTCGACTCTCCGAATCATAACGGCTTCCAGTTCTCGAAAAGAGTTCTCCGACGCTTTGCCTGCGACAAAAATTTGTTTCCCAATTGACTAATTATAGCGCTTATAATACTTTTTCAAATAGTTCCTGAAACTTGTGATGGCTTCCCTCTGGTTCCTTCGCTTGTTGGCCCAAGATGGGCTGGCTGCATCCCCCCAGCACGGCATTCTTGATTTGGTTCGGGGATCCGGACCCGTCGTTCAATTTATTCTTTATTTGCTGATTTTGTTCTCTGTGGCCAGTTGGGGTATCATTGTCTACAAATTTCGCCAGCTAAGGAGAGCAAAGCGAGAGTCCGAGAAGTTCATCGATGTCTTTTGGGAGCGACGAAATCTTTCGTCGATTCACGAGGCCAGCCGGGACCTTAAAGCGTGTCCCGTGGGGCAAGTATTTCGCTCCGGATATGAGGAACTGGTCCGGGTATCGCGCACAAAAAAGGAAAACCCTTCCGGTGAGGCCTTAACAACGGAGTTGGGTGGGGTCGAGAACGTTTCTCGGGCTATGAAACGCGCCACGAGTGTAGAGATCACCAAGCTGGAAAAATACTTGACTTTCTTAGCTACCACGGCAAGCGCCGCGCCGTTTATCGGATTGTTCGGCACGGTGTGGGGTATCATGAACGCCTTTAGAGGACTGAGCGTGACCCATTCTTCGAGCATCCAAGCTGTAGCGCCCGGCATTGCAGAGGCTCTAATCGCCACTGCGGTCGGTTTGGCGGCCGCCATTCCTGCTCTCATGGCCTACAACTACTTTGTCCAGCAGATTAAAGTGCTTGCCGCTGAAATGGATAATTTTTCTCATGAGTTTCTGAATATCGCTGAGCGACACTTTTTTAAATAACTTTACCGGAGGCCATTATGGCGATGGATGGTTCCTCGCAGCGCGACGCGACAGCAATCTCACAAATTAATGTTACGCCACTGGTTGACGTGATGTTGGTGCTGCTGGTCATTTTTATGGTGACTGCGCCCATTATTCAGCAGGGCGTGCAGGTCAATCTACCGCAGGCAAAGGCCGGCGCGATTCCAGGAACGGAAGAATTATTAGTAGTAACGATTGCCAAAAATGGGAAGGTCTACCTGAATGATAACCCGCTCACTTTGGCAGAATTGGGAGATAAGCTGCGGGCTATTCGTAAATTGCAAGCGGACAAACAGGTTTATCTGCGGGCCGATCAAGATGTGCGATACGGGTTGGTGATGAAGACGATTGCGGAAATTAAACAGGCCGGTATCGAGCGGTTGGGTATGGTGACACGGCCATCTTCCGATGAGAAATAGCTATCGATGGCGGGACGTCAATTCACTCAAACCATAAGTTCACGGGAACGATCGCTTCCCCTCGTTGATCGCGAAGATAAGCTTTCGAAGTGGCTTTTTTTCTCCTTCTTGTTTCACGGTGCTTTGATTTTGGCTCTTTTCGTAGTGCCATTTCTGCCGTCCCGGAGTCGGCCTAGCTATCCGGTTTATACCGTGGATTTAGTGGGAGGAGAAAAGATCGGGCGGAACAATCTGGGTACGGAACTGGTGCCTCCTTCGACCCCCAAGGCTGCCGCGAAAAAAACGGCGGAGGAAGTTCCTCCTCCACAGGTGCAGGAAACTAAGCAGGAGACAAAAAAGGAAAAGCCTAAACCGGTAGAGAAGGAGGTGGCGCCAGAAGAAAAAGTGGCGTTGAAAGAAGCTACAAAAAAGGAGCCGAAGAAAGAGCCGACCAAAGACAGCAAGAGTGAGTCCAAGACCGAGGAATCGGCTCTGGATCGGGTGCGGGAAAGATTGATTCAATCCGCTGTGGATCGCGCAAAAAGCCGCACGGAAGGCACGCAAAAGCCATCCAAAGGAGATGTAATTAGTTCGGGTGAGGGTGAGGGTGAGGGAGCCGCCGCTTTGGGTCCGGGGGGACGTGGTGGGGGGGTTGTCAAAGGGATGGAGTTTATCATCTACCAGAATCGGATGCTCAGCAGCATTAAGGACAATTGGGCCTGGGTGGGACAGAAAAGTAACCTCAAGGTTGTCGTGCATTTCAGCATTAAGGACAATGGGGAAATCACTGGATTGAAAATTGTTCAGCCGTCAGGAGATCCATCCTATGATGAATCAGTCCTGAGAGCCGTGAAGAAGTCTAGCCCTTTACCGCCACCACCGGAGAGTTCCCGGAAAGATTTTGCCGATGTTGAATTAACGTTTCGACCGAAAGACTTGGGAGCGTAGCGTAATGCTGGTCAAAATTATTTTCGTCGTTCTATTGCTGATTCTCAACCCTTGGCCTGCTAACGCGCAACCCAAGGGAGAAACGGGAGTAAGAGGAGAGATCGTTGGACAGGGCGGTCTGAAATTTCCCATCGCGGTGTCGCCGCTGAAGAACTTGGGAACGACAGCCGATATTGGAAAACTGTCGGAAGGGATTGCCGACACGATTGTTTATGACCTCGATCTATCGGGATGGTTCAAGGTGTTAGACCGCGCAGCCTATATAGAGAACCCGCAGAAGAGCGGCGTAGCGTTGGGGAGCTTTGATTTCAAAGATTGGTCGACCATCGGGGCGGAGGGCCTAGTCAAGGGAGGCTTCACGATTCAAGGGGATGAAGTCACCGTGGAGTTGCGGCTCTTTGATGTTTTCCAAAATAAAGAGCGGGTCGGCAAGCGCTATGTTGGTCGAGTCAAGGACTATCGACGCATCGCCCATAAGTTTGCTGATGAGATTATCAACCAGTTCACGGGTGTTCCCGGAATCTTCAATACGCGAATTGCCTATGTCTCCACCAGTGGGGGGCGGTTTAAGGAGATCCATATCGCTCATCTCGATGGGAGCGAAAAATTTCAGCTCACCAATAACCATACGATCAACCTTTCGCCCTCATGGACGGCCGACGGTAAATCGGTGCTCTACACGTCGTATAAGGACCGAAATAGCAGCCTTTATCTCTTTGAGCTGTATAGCGGCAAGGAAGCCAAGATTACCCCTCGAAACGGACGGTATTTGGGAGGTAAAGCTTCACCCGATGGCCAATTTATAGCCGCCACTGTGGAGACGGGAGGAAACAGCAATATTATTTTGCTGGATCGAAATGGTAACGTGATTCGTAGCCTCACCGAAAGTCCCGGTATTGAAGTCTCGCCCGCATGGTCGCCGGACAGTAAACAGTTGGTATTTGTGTCAGATCGCACCGGTTCGCCTCAGCTCTATGTCCTTGATGTGGCGAGTAATAAATCTCGTCGCCTCACCTATAGTGGTAATTACAATACATCGCCCGAATGGTCGCCGCGAGGCGATAGGGTTGCCTACACCGGAAGAGTCGGAAACCGTTTCGCAATTTTTACGATTGGGGTAGACGGCGGAGAACCGCGGAAGCTCACCGCAGAATCGGCGGACAGCGAAGATCCGTCGTGGTCACCGGACGGAAGATTCATCGCGTTTTCTTCCAATCGAGCTGGAAAGTATCATCTGTATGTCATGCAGGCGAATGGAGAAAATCAACGTAGATTGACAGGTTCCGGGGGAGATGATACAAAACCTAGCTGGTCCCCTCGGTTAGAGTAGTTTGCCCTCAGTTCATGTGTGTTCATATCCCAAAAATTAAGGAGTATGTGATGGCGGCCATGAATAAGCTAGTGTGGTGCGGACTCGTGACTATCATTTTGGCAGCGGCGGGCTGTGCTCCGTCTGCGACTAAACCGGAGCCTGGCCCGGTGTCGGCTCCGGCCAAGCCCGCCGAGCAAAGTCCCGGCGAAGGGCAACGCGGTGCCACTGGCGAATCCACCACTGGGCAATCGAGTTTGGATCAGCTGCAGAAGGGGAAGCCACCCACCTCGGGCCCGCTCAAGGATATTTACTTTAGTTTCGATCGTTACGATTTGGAAGGCGAGGCGCGCGAAACGCTCAAAGCGAATGCCGATTGGCTGAAACGAAACTCGGCGGCGAGAGTGGAAATCGAAGGCCACTGTGACGAGCGCGGAACAAACGAGTATAACTTGGCTCTCGGCGCAAAGAGAGCCCAGACAGCGAAGGATTATTTAATCACGCTGGGGATCTCTACCGAGCGGCTATCGACCATCAGTTACGGCGAAGAGATTCCGGTCTGTAGGGAGCCAAACGAGAGCTGTTGGCATCAAAACCGACGCGCACGTTTTGTGATCATCCAAGCCCGACCTGCTTCATAAACGGGGTCGATTTTTGCGGCTAGCTCCATCGTGTTTCGTCTTTCTATGAAAACGATTCATTATTGTTTTTTAGCCGTTGCCGCGGGTTGGATTGTTGGCTGCGTGGCTCCTCAACAGATCGATCTCATCGAGCGCGAACAGCGGCGGATGCGCGCCGACACAAACGCTATGCAATCGGATTTGGATTCGATGCGAGGGACTCTTGCCGACACGCGCGCCAATATGCAGCAGATGCAGAGAGAGGTCAGCGCACTCAAGGAAAGGGTCGACGAAACCCGAGTCCAAGTCGGTAGACAAATCGGCCAAACCAGTCGCGAAGGGGATCAAAGAGTAAAGAATTTGGAAACTCGGTTAGCGCAACTTGACGAAGATCTGAAAGCGCAGGGAGAGGTACTGAAAGCGCGCGAGGAGGCGATCAAGCAACTCCGCGAGACTTTGGAGGCCCAGCAGAAAACCGTACCGAGCGATGGCCTTGCCGAGGGAGCGGCGGCGGAGTCTGACGCGATCAGGAGAGATTACGAAGCCGCCTGGCGGACACTGGACAAGAAAGATTACAAGGCGGCCATTGCCCGATTCCGGGAATTCATCAAGAAGTATCCGAAAAGCACGCTTGCGGGAAATGCGCAATATTGGATTGGTGAAAGCCTTTACGCTCTCAAAGAATTCGACCAAGCGATTATCGAATTTGATGCGGTCCGAAGAAGATATCCGCAGGGAGAAAAAGTTCCAGCGGCACTTTTGAAGCAAGGCTTTGCGTTCGCGGAGCTGGGAGAAAAGGTCAACGCTCGGCTAATTCTCCAAGAGGTCGTCGAGAAGTATCCACAGTCTCCCGAGGCGGGAAGAGCTAAACAACGACTAAAATCGCTAGAATCGTAATTGGGTAACCAGCCTGATTCCGTAGACTCCGTTACAACTTCATTTGCCGGCCGCCCCCTCGTTTCCCAGTCGATGGCACGTAGTTGGTCCTTCTGGGATGAGGAAGGGAATCCATGAAAATCTTTCGTCATATAGAGGATCAAGGGCTTTCGATGTCAGGAACCGTCGCTACTATGGGTAATTTCGACGGTATCCATTTGGGGCATCAAACTCTGGTACGTAATACGGTGGAAGAATCGAAGCGGTTGGATTATCCTTCAACCGTCTTGACGTTTGAGCCCCATCCGCTAAAAATTCTTGCCCCTGAACGCGCCCCTTCACTCATCCTTTCTTACGAGGATAAGATGGCCCTGCTTCAATCCTTGGGTGTCGATATTGTTGTAGCCCAGCGGTTTGACCGCCAGTTCGCAAGCATTGCAGCAGATGAATTCGTCTGCCGATTTCTTGTGGACCGCCTCAAGATTAAGAAACTATGGGTGGGGCGCGACTTGCGCTTTGGTCAGGGTAGGAAAGGGGGAACGGATAATCTGCTACGGTTGGCACCGGGCGCCGGATTCGAGGTGGGTGTCTTAGATCCCATTTTGCTTGATGGCATTCGAATCAGTAGCTCGAGAATCCGTCAGTTGGTTGAAGAAGGTCGCGTGGATGAAGTTCGACCCATGCTCGGGCGGTATCACTTTGTATCGGGTCGCATAGTCAGGGGACATCGCCGAGGGCAGGAACTAGGGTTTCCAACTGCGAATATTGCAACCGAGACCGAAGTCGTTCCTCTGAACGGGATCTATGCGACATTGATCCAACTTAAGAGCAAACAACGGTTGAGTGTCTCCAGCATCGGCGTCAACCCGACCTTTGGCGACGGGCCGAGAACAGTGGAGAGTTTTATCTTGGATTTTGACGGCGACATTTACGGCGAGCGGGTCAAGCTTGCTTTTGTGCAGAGAATCCGGGATGAGAAAAAATTTGTGCTGGTCAAGGATTTAGTTGGGCAGATGCACGAAGACGTGAAGCGTGCAAAAGCCTTGTTCAAAGAGCTTGGGTTGGCGGACAAAGAGGACGCTCAAAACAATTCTGCCTTATGAATCTTCAAAAAGCGGTCGTAGACCCTCGGTCAGCGGGCATTAGACTGGATCTTTTTTTAACCCGCTGTTTGGCGAATGTGAAGAACGCCGAGGGGTTTAGCCGTTCCGGGATTCAAAAATTGATCGCCGCAGGACAGATCACTCTAAACGGTAAACCCGCAAGAGCGAGTGCCCGACTCAAAACCAACGATCTTGTCGCCATCAAGACCTTGCCGCCGAAAAAGTCTAACTTGGTGGCTGAGCCTATTGCCCTGAATGTTATTTACGAGGACGATGACTGCATCGTTATCAACAAGGCTCCTGGAATTGCGGTTCACCCGGCGGCTGGGAGAACTACGGGAACTTTGGTCAACGCAATCTTATATCACTGTCCAGATCTACAAGGGATCGGCGGAGAATCCCGTCCAGGAATCGTCCATCGGTTGGACAAAGATACCTCTGGCGTCATGATTATCGCTAAAAGCATGGCCGCTTTTCAACAGCTCGCGCGGCAGTTCAAAGAACGACGGGTGAAGAAGGAATACCTGGCGCTTGTTTTGGGGAAACCGAAAGGCGAGCACGGGATCATCGATCGGCCCATCGGGCGGCACCGTTTGGATCGGAAACGAATGTCTAGTATTCACACCCTGGCTAGAAAAAGAGAGGCGGTTACTGAATGGAGTCTTGAGAAATCCTTTCGGCGAAAGGACGAGGCGCTGAGTTCTTCTTGGGTTAGCTTGTTGAGGCTGAAGCCGCGGACCGGGCGAACTCATCAAATCCGGGTTCATCTCGCCGATCTGGGCTATCCCTTAGTCGGTGATAAAGTCTACGGCCGTAAGCGGTCGAATCCAATGGTCAAAAATGCCGATGTTTCCAGTTTGGACTCATTCTCGCGGCAAGCGCTCCATGCGGAGCGGCTGAGCCTGTTGCATCCACGGACTGGAGTTCCGATGGAATTCTACGCGCCGCTAGCGGAAGACATCGAGAGCCTTGTGAAAACTCTCGAAGCTTAAACGTTTGATCGGCGGATGCACGCGCAATCAACATAGGGGTTGACAAGGAGAGAGGTTTTACTTAGTATGGAATTAAGAAATTGTTCATTTCAGCGATCTCTTTGAATTAACCCCCACACTGACAAAATCGTTAAGCATCCGGCCTGGATTTGTTTTGGATCTTAAGGAAAAGATTCGCATCCGAGTGTAGAAACCTGTCGCATTGACATGTCGCGTCTGCAAACGTGTTGCTACTTTTACGTAATCTCCTCTCATCGAGAGGTCGTGGGATTTTTCACTCACCAGTATAATTCTGCAGGTAAGTTACGGAGAAGATGCAGTGTGGGCAAAGTGATCACGAGCGTTACTTTTACGAGCGTGAAAGGAGAAGCATAGTTTATGGTCCGTGGCAGAACTCGAACCGCCGAACCAGAAACCCTGGAAGACAATGGGTTAAACCTCAAGGCTCTCAAAGAAAAGAAGATCAGTGACCTGGCACTGATCGGTAAGAATTTTAATATTGAGGGCGCCGCCAATATGCGCAAGCAAGAGCTGATTTTTGCGATTTTGCAAGCGCAAACGGAGCAGAACGGCCACATCTACGGGGAAGGCGTGTTGGAAACCCTACCCGATGGTTTTGGTTTTCTGCGGGCTCCCGATTACAACTATCTTCCCGGGCCTGACGATATCTATGTTTCCCCGAGCCAGATTCGTAGATTCAACTTGCGGACGGGGGATATTATCTCAGGCCATATTCGTCCCCCTAAAGAAGGGGAACGTTACTTCGCGCTCCTCAAGGTTGAATCGATCAACTACGAAGATCCGGAAAGAGCTCGGGAAAAAATCCTTTTCGATAATCTTACGCCCCTCTATCCCAATGAAAGTTTCCGTCTCGAATATCAGCCCGAAGATTATACCACGCGTATCGTCGATTTGTTGACACCGGTTGGCAAAGGCCAGCGTGGCTTGATCGTCGCCGCGCCGCGGACGGGCAAAACGATGATGCTGCAGCATCTCGCCAAGGCCATTGCCCATAATCACAAGGAAGTCATCCTCATCGTCCTGCTGATTGACGAACGTCCCGAAGAGGTCACGGATATGCAACGATCGGTGGATGGTGAGGTCATCAGTTCCACGTTCGATGAGCCTGCGACACGACACGTCCAGGTTGCCGAAATGGTGATTGAAAAGGCCAAACGGCTTGTCGAACATGGCAAAGACGTTGTGATTCTCCTCGACAGCATCACCCGACTCGCGCGGGCGTATAATACGGTGGTACCGCCAAGCGGCAAGATTCTATCCGGCGGTGTCGATTCCAATGCGCTTCATAAGCCGAAGAAGTTCTTCGGTGCGGCGAGAAACATCGAGGATGGTGGCAGCTTGACTATTATTGCCACGGCCCTGATCGATACCGGTAGCCGGATGGATGAAGTTATTTTTGAAGAATTCAAAGGCACTGGGAACATGGAGGTGCACTTAGATCGACGGCTCATGGATAAGCGAGTTTTCCCCGCAATCGACATCAACAAGTCGGGAACCAGGAAGGAGGAATTGCTGATCGCCAAAGAGGACTTGAATCGGATCTGGATCTTGCGGAAAGTACTATCGCAGCTGAGCGTAGTCGAAGCGATGGAGTTCTTGCAGGATAAGATGCATGGAACCAAGAACAACAAAGAATTTCTTGAGTCCATGAACCAGTAGCTTTCCCCGGTTTTCCCGCTACCTTGCGTGCAACGCTTATCTTTGTTAAAAACGCAAAGATATCTAAGTCTATTAAAGTTTTTTACTTGTCGCTGGTGGTTGTGTATTGGTCGTAGAAACCCGCCGGCCCGGATACGTATTTCACACCCTTTCTGATCCCTTGCGCGGTGCCCAATCGGGTGCGTAACGGAAAAGAGGAAAAGGGGAGGATAAAACCAAAGGAGAAAAGTATAATGAGCGATATTTCTATGAAGCAACTGCTGGAGGCCGGTGTCCATTTCGGACACCAAACCAGCCGTTGGAACCCCAAGATGAAGCCCTATATATTCGGCGCTCGCAATGGCATTCACATTATCGACCTACAGCAGACGGTGGCAATGTTCAAAGATTTGGAGGCTGTCGTGCGCAACATTGCGGCCTCGGGCGGACACGTCCTGTTCGTCGGCACTAAGAAGCAGGCTCAGGAAGCGGTGAGGGAAGAGGCGGAGCGGTGTGGGATGTTCCATGTTCACAATCGTTGGTTGGGCGGAACACTAACCAATTTCTCAACCATCCGTCAGAGCATTGAACGTTTAAGAAAACTCGAGGAGATGGAAAACGATCCAAAAATCGTCGACGCCTTGACCAAGAAGGAAATGTTGGGCCTTAAACGAGAAAAAGAAAAACTGGAACAGTCTCTGGGTGGAATTAAAGGCATGCGCAAGCTTCCGGACGCCATCTTCGTCGTTGATCCGAAACAAGAAGAGATTGCCGTTAGAGAGGCGCGCAAGCTGGGGATACCTGTCGTCGCCGTTATAGATACGAACTGCGATCCCGATTTGGTCGACTACAAGGTGCCTGGCAACGATGATGCCATTCGGGCCATCCGGCTGTTTTGCTCCGCGATTGCGGATGCAATCAACGAAGGGAAAACGCTTTACGAACAGTCGCTAGTCAAAGATAAAGAGGATGAAAAGGCCGCCAGCGCCGTTCCTACCGAGGAGCCGAGTCGTACGACGGCAAGTCCGGCGATGGGAGGAGTTTAGGGTTCCATGGAACTCAATGCAACTGTAGTGAAAGAATTACGGGAGAAGACCGGCGCGGGCTTTATGGACTGTAAGAAGGCTCTCGCCGAAACCGGCGGAAACCTGGAAAAGGCGGTCGACTATTTGCGGCAAAAGGGTTTAGCAGCAGCCGCGAAGAGAGCCGACCGCGTTGCAGCCGACGGGGCCGTGGGCGCGTATGTGCATCCGGGAGGTAAGATTGGGGTTCTGGTGGAAATCAACTGCCAAACAGATTTTGTTGCCCGAACAACCGAGTTTCAGACCTTGCTCAAGGATATGGCCATGCAGATCGCCGCGGCCAGTCCGCACTATGTGAAACGGGAAGAGGTACCCGGAGACGAGATTGCAAAGGAACGGGAGATCTACTACCGCCAGGCGGTGGAGTCTGGCAAGCCGGAAAAGGTGATCGAGAAGATCGTCGAAGGAAAAATGGAGCGATTCTATTCCGAAGTTTGCTTGTTGGAACAAGCGTTCATCAAAGATCCCGATCGTAAAGTGAGTGATATCATTAATGATGCGATTACCCGTATGGGTGAAAAAATTGAAGTGAGACGATTTGCTCGCTACCATCTCGGCGAAGGAGTACAGAAGGACTAGAATCCGCACCGAAGCTGATGAACAACGGCTCGCCAAAATATAGACGGATCATTCTGAAGGTCACGGGCGAAGTTTTCGCGGGACCGCATAAATTTGGTATCGACGGCAAGACCGTCAAGGCCTTCGCCCAAGAAATCAAAGAAGTGAAAGAGATGGGTTGTGAGTTGGCCTTGGTCATCGGCGGTGGCAATATTTTTCGTGGAGCCGTGGCGAGCGAAATCGGCATGGACCGGGCCAGCGCAGACACAATGGGAATGCTAGCCACCGTGATCAATAGTTTGGCACTGCAAGACGCACTCGAGAAACTGGGGGTTTCAACTCGGGTATTGTCTGCCATTGAAATGCGACAGGTGGCAGAGCCCTACATACGGCGCCGAGCCACGCGACACCTGGAGAAAGGTCGTGTGGTGATCTTCGCCGGCGGCACTGGTAACCCTTACTTTACGACAGATACCACGGCAAGCCTTCGGGCGATGGAAGTCGGCGCCGAGGTCATTCTCAAGCTACATCGAGGTCTTGAATCGTGAGCTCAAGGTCATGGACTCGACGGCGATATCACTCTGCATGGACAATCAATTGCCCATTATCGTCTTCAATATTATGGAGAAGGGCAATATCAAGAGAGTTGTTTCAGGTGAGCCCATTGGCACTCTAGTCAGCGGAGGGAAGCGATGAATGAAGCCATTTTCACTCAGCTGCAAAAAGAGATGGATCAATCCGTTGGCGCGCTGCGCAAGGATCTCGCGAAAATTCGTACGGGCCGCGCCTCGACAGCACTGCTAGAGCATATCGTGGTCGACTATTACGGCGCGACGACACCCCTGAACCAGTTGGCTACGCTGAGCGCGCCTGAGCCGCGTCTGCTGGTGGTACAGCCCTACGACCGCAGTGCCATGGGAAATATCGAAAAAGCGATTCTCAAGTCGGACCTGGGACTCACCCCGAACAACGATGGTAAAATTATCCGAGTGCCGATTCCTCAGCTCACCGAGGAGCGGCGCAAGGAACTGGTGAAGCACGTCAAGAAAATTGGCGAGGAGTTTCGCGTGTCGGTTCGTAATCATCGACGCGTCGCCGTAGAGCACCTCAAAGAAGCTGAAAAAAAGAAGGAAATTACCGCCGATGATTCCAAGCATAGTCATGACCGAGTGCAAAAAATCACCGATGACTTCATCGGTCGTATCGACAAAATAATCAAGACCAAAGAAGAAGAGATCATGGAGGTTTAAATAACCGCCGATCTCCGCCTGTCACGACGCCTTCAGGTTGAGTTTTTTTTCAAAGCCTTTGACGGCGTTCGCCACACCTTCCATTCATGAAAGTGACGTTGCTCGGCAAACGATGGATCTAAGCGGCCTGGACAAGAGTCGTTTACCCCAGCATGTTGCCATTATCATGGACGGCAACGGGCGCTGGGCCAAGGAGCGAGGAAAGAGCCGTATCGAGGGCCATCGACGCGGAAAAACTTCGGTTCGCGTGATCGTCGAAATGAGCCGAAAGATCGGCATTCCCTACCTATCGTTGTACGCTTTCTCTACGGAGAACTGGCTCCGACCTCAAGATGAAGTCCATGCGCTCATGGGACTTTTGGAACATTACCTTGCGGCGGAACAAGCGAAACTGATGCGCTACAGCATCCGACTTCTCGCGATTGGTGACCGGAGCCGCTTGCCGATCAGCGTTCGGCGCACACTAGAGCGTGTGATAGACTTGACGCGCGACAATAAGCGGATGACGGTGATCCTCGCGCTCAGCTACAGCGGTCGTAACGAGCTCGTGAGAATGGTGAAGCGACTTGCGAGCGAGGTACGGGAGGGAAAGTATGAACCGGAGGAGATCGACGAAAAGATTATTGCGGCGCACATGGATACACCCGATGTTCCAGACCCTGACCTCTTAATCCGAACCAGTGGCGAGTTGCGGATCAGCAATTTTTATCTCTGGCAGATTGCCTATAGCGAACTCTACGTGACCCCCACCCTTTGGCCCGATTTTCGGGAAAAGGACTATTTGCAGGCCCTCATCGAGTTTCAGCGGCGGCGCCGGCGTTTTGGTAGAACCGACGAACAAGTCATGGATCCGGCAGCGTCATCGTTGGAGGCCAGTGGAATCAAGTCTTAGGTCAAGAGTGCTTACTGCGGGCGTCGGTATTCCGCTGCTCATTTTGCTGGTCGGCTG
>WNGE01009048.1_pt1 | contig 19344 bp, 9 predicted proteins | sample 5400651 | NCBI WGS metagenome assembly WNGE01 (sample SAMN13153370, study PRJNA577476) | soil metagenome | isolation source: 60 cm soil or saprolite under grassland replicate 2 | place: USA:California | collected 2016-06-15
AAATGTTCCCTGCGCAGCCGAATGAAGAGATACTGCAATCCCTGTCGAGCATGGTACGCACGTGTATTCGTGATAGCGAGCCAGCAGCCCCGGATATCCTGGTGCTGCCCGAGTTTCTCTTGCCTGGTCCCGTGCCACACGCTGTTAATGACGTGCTCTCCACGGATGCGATCAGTGCACATTTTCGGCAAGGAGCGATTGAGGTTCCGGGACCGGAGACAGATACTCTGGTGGCTCTGGCCGAAGAATTACAGTTGGGCATGGTGCTTGGTGTTGCCGAGCGAGCAGAGGGTATATATTACAACACGGTACTGCTTATTGATCCAGAAGGGATCTATGGCACCTATCGCAAACTGCACCTGACCGCGCGCGATCGACTCTGGGCGACTGCTGGCAATCGAGGTCTGCAAACCTTCGATACGCCAACGGGACGCATCGGCCTGGTTACTGGTTACGATGCGCTGTTTCCCGAAACACTACGCGTGCTGGCGGGCAAGGGCGCGGACCTCGTCTGTGCACCAGCATTTCTCAATTTCCCTGCACCTATTGGCCTGGGTCCGACACGTATCCCTGATATCAGGCAGTTTGCTGAAGATGAGTATGATGAGACACACTATCTCATCTGGCGTATACGTGCTGCCGAACATAACGTCTACCTGGCTCTATCCAACTGGATCGGCTCGCGCACTGGCCTGAGCGCTAATGGGTTGAGCGGAATCTACCCCCCCACCACCGGGATCTATCCCTTATCGGAGGTAGTTGCCGAAGAGGATGAGCCGTGCTTGATGATGATGACGATCGATACGCGCGAGCAGCGCACAGGACGCCGCACCACGCGTATGCTTGAGTACAGTCCAGGCGATATGGCAGGTTCACTCACAGGCGAACTGGCCTACGATATCCATGATAGCATTCCGGGCAATGCAGTACGCGGCAAACCCTTATTGCGGAAACGCCAGCCATACTGGTATCTCGACCTGGTGCGCAAGAACCTGTAAGATATTGACGTGCTGGTTGGATGTTAGGTATACTGCTCACAGCAACTCCCATGTTCATACTGGCGAGTGAGTGAGGAGCTCACCATGAAGTCTTTGGCTGCCAACAAGCTGACGCACAGGCTGACGCGGGCCTATCTGGAGAATCCCGCACGCTACAATTATGTAGCGACTGCAGCGGTGGTCATTATTATCACCCTCAGCCTGCTATGGATGTTATTTCGTATCGGTGGCGAGCGTGGTACCATTATCTTCTCTATGGTGGCGTACGGGGTATCGGCTTTTCTGGGTGCTGTATGGGCATTTCGGACCGCCTACCTGGCACGCTATGGACCTGTGCACCTGGGAGGCCGACATCAACTTGCCTGGCTGCTGGTCGGGTTGGGACTGACGGCGAATATCTGTGCTGGCGTCTTATCTGGCGTGCTGGCATTGTTGGGTCATGCTGGTTTTCCCACGTTGGCGGATATATTTTTGAATCTTTTCTATCCACTCGTCTTCGTGGGTTTGCTCCTGATGCCCGCAACCGTGCGCTTTCGTGCTCGTATGGGTCTCGATGCGCTGATCTCCATGTTGAGCTTCCTGGGAGTGAGCTGGTTCTTTGTGATCGGCCCCATGTATTTTTCACAGGTGGGCAATGCTCATTCATTATCTCAGCTCGTCAAGCTAGCAACGGGCTTAACCTACCCTTGCTGGGATGTATTGCTCCTTCTGGCGATTGCTTTGCTCTTTCAGCGTCGCGCTGAGCGTGTGCTGCACCCTTCTCTGCTGCTTTTTGGCGTCGCTATTCTAGCAAATATCTGGGGTGACCTGGCGTTTTCGTATACTAATATTTTTCGGGGCTACCAGTTAGGATCGTTTTTTATCGATCCTTTCTGGTTCGCCAGTTATCTGCTGATCGGTCTTTCGGGCCTCTATCAGTATGCAGCTCTGGCCCGTCGCGAGTACGCCGATATAGTGAGCCGACCGCAGGGATCTTCGCTGGTGGAAAGAACTCCGTTCAAGCAAAGGGACAGGTTGGGTGGCAGGTTCTGGCGCCGTATCTCGGCTATGTTGATCCATCTTCCCCTGACAGGTTTGCTCGCGTTGACTGTTTATGGCGAGTTAGTTAACGACAATATAACCTCGCATGCCCTGGTGGTACTGACTGCGCTGGTAGGTATCCTGGTCACCACGCGCTATTTCCTGGCAACGCACGAGAATGATCGGCTCTTGCAGGAACGTGAGCGACGTCACGAGGAGTCCGAGCACCTGCGCCATATCATGACGCAACTCACCGCGATCCTTGATGAAGAGCACCTGCGTGAGCGTATCGTAAGTATGGTCACGGAGGAACTGGAACTTGATGCTGTGATGATGTTATTGATTGACGAACGGCACGAACCTGATCAGCCGCCTCAGATTCTGGTCTACACGGCAACGACTCCTGGGAGGAAAAAGCAACGTTATAGCTTCCAGGGTAGTAATCTGCTGCAACAAATTGCGCTCAGTGGGAAGGTGCACGAGGTAGAGTGGGAGGAGCAATTGCAAGTGCCGCCGGAGATTCGTCTCTGGTGCCAGGAGCAGCGTGTTCCCGGCATGGTCTTCCTGCCACTTACTTACCAGGAACATATTATGGGTAGCCTGGGTGTGATGCGCCGTGATAAGGTACGCCCGAGCCGGGAAGATGTGTCGCTGGTACTGGCGTATACGGAACAGGTGACAACTATTATCGAGCACGCGCGTCTCTATAAGGAAGCACGGATGCACGAGGAGTTCTCCAGGGCAATGGCAACGATCGCAACACGCCTGAACGCTGCTGTGATTGAACCTGCCGAGATTGGCCAGGTTATCTGCAAAGAAGGGGCGCAGGTGCTGCACGCTGATTATACGCTTCTTTATAATGTGGATGAGGAGAATAAGCTGGTCCCTCTTGCCGCTTATATGTATGCTCTGGATGCACCCTTGCCACTGCACGAATGGCCCTTGATGGATACTTCCGAGTACGAAGCACAGGCGCTCTACTCACTACAGCCTATCTTGCTGCATATTCCACCGCAGCAGACATCGCAGACGCAAGGGACGGCTATTCTCGCGCCCATAATCTCCAATGGCGAACCTGTAGGTTTGTTGATATTTGCGCGTGCGCAGCCACCGGGCGTTGTCGAAAAGCGGCCCTTTACGATTGAGGATCTCTCGCCATCACAGGATTTCGTTGAGCAGGTGGCGGTTGCCTTTACGACTGCTCAGCTCTACGATGATTTGCAGATGGCCCATCAGCGCTTGCAGGAACTGGACCAGTTGAAGGATCAATTTATGGTGACGGCCTCGCATGAGCTGCGTACGCCGCTCACTGCCGTACAGGGCTACATCGAACTGCTCGCTCAGTTTGACGAGCAATTACCTGTCGATCAGCGTCGTGAGTTCTTGCAGAAAGCCCGGCGCGGTTGCGAGGAACTGGCCTTGTTGCTAGGCAATGTGATGGATGCCAGCCGCCTGGAAGCGGAGGCAGGTATCAGACCAGCCTTGCTCAAGCGTGTCTCTTTGCAGGAGATGATCGATAGTGTATTGGTACTGATCGAGCCACAACTGACCCAGGAGCAGCGTGAAGTATATACATCTATTCCTCCTCGTCTCTCTGTGCAGGCCGACCCTGTACGCCTGCGCCAGGTATTGATGAATATCAGCGTCAACGCCCTGAAATACTCGCCCCCGCAAACGCCCATTGGTTTCTCTGCTCATACAGTGATGGAGTCGCAGGGACCATGCGTAGTGATCAGTATCTCCGATAAAGGAAAAGGGATCACGCCCGAGGACCAGGCCCACCTCTTTCAGCGTTTTGTGCGCCTGGAGAGCGATGTCAACAGTCCCGTACGTGGCTCCGGCCTGGGTTTGTATATCTCGCGTCGTCTGATCGAGGCGATGGACGGTAAGATCTGGATAGAGAGTGGCGGTATCCCTGGCGAGGGTTCCACGTTCCATATCCAGTTGCCCACTGCTCGTTAAGTGTGTTCAGCGGGAATAAAGTTGCGGACTGAGGGAATAAAGTTGTGGACTGGACACCTTGATAGTATTTTACTCCGTTTTGTAATATTCATCTCCTATATAGTGTGAAATGGTTCGCATTTTTATAAAGACCTCTCTGGTATTATTAACTGTAGTAGTGCATGCCTGCTGCTATGTATGAGATTGGATATGGAGCACTTACAGGATCTGAGTGATCATACTAAATGCTTATGAGGAATAAGAAGCACTGAATATCTTGAAAATGGCAGCATATAAACAAAATTGTGGAAGAGAAGTAACAGAAAAAATGTTTGCAAGTGTTCTGTGGCAAAAAGTCATCCGTTTCTCTTACAAACATAACTGATTCATAGAGAATGCCACAACATGTTGCGGTTTTATGTTTAAAAAACACAACATATTGTGTCCAGAATCTCTCTTACCATTGACAGGATACAACATGAACATTTATACTAAAGGCTAAGATTTGCAGATTTATAGAGGGGGAACTGTGAGCAAAACAAGCTATCATTTCTACGATGTCGACCTCTCGCTTCTGCCGGTATTTGAAGGTATTCCTGTTGAATTGCTTCAAAAAATCCTCCATGAAGATATGGTGCGTTTTTATTCTGATGAAGAGGTTTTATTTCGCCAAGGAGATGAAGGTGGATGTCTTGTTGTATTGTTGCATGGTCAAGCACGTGTCATTGCTGATAATATCTTCCTCGTCACACGAAGACCGTACGAACTCATAGGAGAGCAGGCCATCATTAATCGAACTACACGCAATGCTACTGTTATTGCCCAGGGAATGGTCAAGGCACTCGTCATCCCGAAGGCTAACGTTGAGCAACTTATGTCCAATGTCACTTTTATGGCCAACCTGCTCCGTCTTGTGTCTGACAAACTGAGCGAAGCCACCAGTGAACGAGCCTTTCGATTTCGAAATGAGCGTCTCCTCTTTCAAGAATTTAGGGCACATCTCTCATCTGAAGCTACGCAGCAGCTCCTTGCCATCGGCATCGAGTATGGTAAACCGCGATATATTGATGCTATTATCCTCTTCTCCGACATTCGAGGCTTCACGGAGCGATCCGCAGGAATGACTCCAGAGAAGATCGCAGACCAGCTCGGTTTGTTTCTTGATGCTACAGTCTCAGTGATTCACAGCCATGAGGGAATCGTCGATAAATTTATCGGTGATGCTGTTATGGCCTTCTGGGGGTTCGCTCCTACAGAGCAGGATCCAGTGAAGCAGGCTTTTACATGCGCCCAAGAAATGGTTCAGACAGCTGCACAGATGCACTTTGGCGGAGAACCGATTGCTATCGGCGTAGGACTTAATGCCGGGCAAGTGTTTAGTGGCAACATTGGCGGCGACGGAAAACGACAGTTCACGCTTATTGGTACACCTGTCAACCTGGCTGCACGGTTCGAAGCAGAAACTAAATTTCTTGGAGTGCCCATTGTCATAGGACAAGCTTTCTGTGACCGTATGCTGCCTGATATGCAACGGTACCTCATTAAACACGAGAATCATCCAATCAAAGGGGCAAAACCTCAAACGATATATGCCTATACTCCGAATAGTACGATCGGAGAGAAAGAAAAGATATGCCTTGGAAATACGAAAATAGTCTAGCTCGTATTCAGCTCCATCTGGATACGATGGGAGAGATCCAGGTCTCAAAGCTTACTAGAGAGGCAGACCTTGAGAATCTTCTTACAGAAACAACCTGTCGTGATATCTATGGTGCCCACGTCTATGTGCAGGTCTCGAACTTTGCACACCTTGTGTCATATGGAGCATATACTCAGGATGATTACAAACACCTGATTAGAGATGCGCATATCTATCAGCGTGAACTCACGCGAATAGTCGAAGGATTGGGAGGCGTCGTCGTACACTTTCAAGGGACGAAGCTGCACACCCTTTTTTATCGGCCTATTGACGATAGTAAGAAGTTGGCGGTACGTGCAGTTATTCTTCAGCTTGTGCTGAAAGACTTTGTCCGGAATATTTTCAATCAGGCATTTACGGACTATGATGACTTCACGATTGCAAGTGGAACCGATATAGGTAATGCTATTGGGACGAGCAACGGAATCAGAGGAGACCGTGAACTACTCTTTCTTGGTGCGCCAGCTAATCATGCAGCAAAAATTATTAGCACGGCAGGACGTCTGCGGCTCACGCAGAATATCTACAATGCGCTGCCTTACAGCTTACAAAAATACTGTGACAAAACAGTAGAGGGCATGTATCAACTTAAATCGGTCACGAGTGAAGAGCTTGATGCACTTCTCATTGCACATTCGTTAGTGTGGGATCGTAGTGCGAGTGTGCGCCGCATCGATGAAGATAAAAAGCGTTTTCCCTTAAGTGCTATTATATATAGTTCAGCGGAAACTTCGATCGATCTGGATACTTTGAGTATCTACAATAATAAGCGCGTATTAGCAGCGTCGATCTTCGCTGATGTCTCAGGATTCACTTCCTATATCGATTCTGCCAAGAGTGAACAGGACAAGAAAGTAGCTCTGCGGGTGTTCCACGCTATACGTAAAGAATTGGCCCGCGTGATAAAAGGCGACTTCAACGGGCTACGTATCCAGTATCAGGGAGATAGAATACAGGGACTTTTTCATCTTCCACAGGATAATATGGAGGCTATCGCAATAAAAGCTACCAAAACAGCAGTGGGATTGCAGTCATCAATGGAGCATACGTTGAAAAGTTGCCTTCCCGAGGGAGGGGAGCTTCGACTTGCCATTGGCATTGATCTGGAGATCACGCTGGTCTCGAAGCTTGGTGCACGTGGGCAACGCGATCGTATTTGCATAGGTGAACCCGTTGAGAAGGCCGCACTATACGAGGAGCGATGCAAGGGTGGACAGATTGGGGTAAGTCGCAGCATCTACGACATCCTTCCAACGGACCTTCGCGACTTCTTTGTCTACAGCGCAACTGCTCAATGCTATATCGCAACTGATTTAACTGAGGAGAAGGTTGAACGAGCAGCTTTGGCAGCCTTCTATCGAAGTGGTGCTCCGGCATACATTCAGGCGAGTACAGCCGGTGTACGTATCCATAGTCAGGAGTCATCCATTGCGAGGAAGCATGTACTGGCAAAACCATATTCCGAAAACTAAACCTTGGTATGAGCGAGACGGAGGAAAACGCCTCGCTCAGGATCAACAATGTGTCGCCGAGGTGTATCCTGATCTGATATATCATATTGATACACAAACAGGATGCGTCTCTGTTGAGGGCAAAATTACACTTCTTGCAGCATGTGGCATACCTACGTCTATTTCCGTGCATCTAGAATTCCCCGATGATTATCCGCTACAGGAGCCACATGTTTACGATGCTAAGCATCGTTTTCCGCATACTGCTAATCGGCATTTCTACATTAATGGCCGATGTTGTCTATGGTTACCACCAGAGTCACGATGGGATAGAAGAGATCCGGATGGGTTATGCCGCTTTTTGGAGGAAGTAGCCGTGTTCTTCGATCGACAACTTGTCTACGATGCAGAGGGTAAGGGAGTGTGGCCTGGGCCAGAGCGAAGTCACGACGATGAGGGCTACATTGAGTTTATTCTAAGCCTGCTGGGTGATGACCGACAAGTGTTTACTTTGCTTGTTCCAGTACTTGCAGATTGGTCGAAACCTGAACGCAACAACCCATGTCCATGTAGAAGTGGTCGTAAATATAAAAAATGCCATCTGGATATCATAAACACTATTCGTGGGAAGGTTGGCCCTACAAAACTCGTATCGGTACTTCGTTCGTTTGCTGACAAGCAACATCCCTAAGTCTTTGATTATAGTTATTTATGTGATACATACACTCTTAGTAATGGCAAATAACAAAATCAAACAAGGGTAAATTCCTATCTTTTATAGAGATGGAAAGAGCGAGACGGGAAATGGAGGCTATCCATTGATTGTATATTATGACAAATCATCTTGTATAGCATAAAATAGATTTTTGCTATATTTGAATAATAAGTACTAAAGATAAACATATACATTGACTTCAAATAAGGATGGCCTGTACACTCCAGTAGAAGTAATAAATTGTGCATGGTATCTTATGGGAGGTTACGTGGAAAGTGGAGAGTCTTGCAGGGGTACGAATATACCTTTTCAACTCAATCCTACCTTTGCTCTTTCATCGGCTCAAACGCAAAAAATGTATTGAGCCGCTCCAAGATGCGTCTTCATTTTTCTGCATTGCTTCTTCATCATGAGCTAAGAGCTTGAAATTCTGAGCAAGGATTCTATCAAGTGTGGAGGACAAATATTGGAAGCGATCAAGATGCCTGTAAAACTGATGACAAGACGACAGACTGAGATACTTTAGAGTTCTCTTTCCCTCAATTCCTTACCTTCTCGTTCGAACTGTAGTTGAAAAGACAGGGTATTTAGGAAGAGAACAATTCATATCTACTTCTGCTATTGCTAATAGGAGGCAAAATGAAGAATGACTTGTTTCCTCAATTTGATCGTTATGATGCAAAACCACATCAGAGCCATAATCCCAAAAGGGGAAGACCAAGTTCAATCACAAGAAATACAGGGGTTACGACTGGCATGAATGTTGATGACACTATCAAAGAATACTTTCGTCGCGGGGTCAAGTTGTTTTATGACACCGGTGAGACTAAAACAGTGAAAGAAACGTTCCAGCGAACACTTGTCCACTTCTTTCATCAAGGGTGGGAACTACGTAATGATGTGCTGGTTCCCATTTTGCCATCGGCGGTGGAACTTCCGACACTAGCACAGTTTCGGTATTGGTATGAGAAAGAGCGTGGTCTCAAGCGTTCAACGACTACGTATAAAGGCAAGTATATCTACAATGAGCGAAAAAGAGTGGATACCAGTAGTATGAGTATGGAAGTATTAGGTCCTGGGTCCGTCTATAAAATTATCGCCGTAGTCTTGAAGGGCCAAGCTGGTTAGGTGCCAGGCTGGCATTAGAAAACGCAGCACAAGATAAAGTCGTTTTTTGCAAGGAGTATGGCTTTAATATCAAGGAGGATGAGTGGCCCAGCCATCATCTGCCTAAGACGATTTATGTAGAGCCGGGAGAGGTGCTTTTCAAGCAAGTTGACCACCTCGCGAAAACCTTGAACATCCAGGTGATCAACACAGTTCCTTTTCAATCGGATTGGAAAGGATGTTTCGAGTGTAGTTTTCGAATTCTCGATAATATATCTACTCAGTGGTTACCAGCTTCTGTGAAAAAACTTCCTGAGGCAGGAAGAAAAGGCGACCGACTCAATGCCTGCCTGACCTTGTACGATTTTCGTCGTCTTCTGATCAGTTGCATTCTTGAACACAACATAGGTCACTGGATTAGCGATGATCATTTCGATCAAGCAATGGTTGAGGATCAAGTAGAACCATATCCTTGTGATGTGTGGAAATGGGGAATCCAGAACCGTGCTGGAATGTTGCGTGAGGTATCTAGCGATGTTCTTCGTCTCAATCTTCTCCCTGAGGATCATGCCTTGATAACCCGGCAGGGACTTTTGTTCCATCATTTGCACTATACTTGTGACCGAGCCATACAAGAGCAATGGCCTGAACAAATCCACAATAGAACGAGACGTAGGAGGGTTCCTATTGTCTATGACCCGCAAACTTCAGACAATATCTACTTCTGTGATGCAAAGCATACTAAACCCTGTTCTCTTGTTGAAGAGGATCAAGTGAAATTCACTAATTGTAGTTGGTTCGATGTGGAAGAATACTTTGTAGGACTTGAATTGCATGAACAGGTAAACAAAGCTATAGGCTTCAAAAACGGTTGGGAGGTGATATACTAAGCGATCTCATAATCAAAGAGGCAAAAGAGAGGACAGAGGAAGCTTAGGAAAAAAGGCGAAACGAAGGATGCTCATGGATATTGTGCCCATAAGCATTCTGCGGATGAGAAAAAACGAGAGCAAGAAAATGCAATACGCTGCCATGTTACAAAAACTATAAAATGGAGGTTCGAATATGCACGAGAGAACTGATGAACAAGAGCATCGACAAAAACAAGATCCTTCTCCCTATCGTGGAGTCGATGCACATTATATTGATCCAGTTCTTCCCAGCTACCAGGGCAACCCCCTGATTGAGGCGCTTCCGCCTATCAACACAGAAAAAGAGGCTGTTCGGCTCCTTGAGTACTATTCCAGCTATAACGAACAGGATCGACTGTTACCACCTGAGTTACGGCTTCAGCTTATTCAGAATAACATTCGGTTTCTCCAGCCACTGAGCAGTCATATCAGACTGGAGCAAATTTTTTCTGGAATGCTTCGATCCGGGTATGTTGAGCGCAATCCGTTTGTGAAGGGAACTTTTCGTATCAAAAACCTGCTGCGTTCCCAATTCCTTGAAGAGGAACCGTCAACTTCACCACCTTCTCAATATATTGTGCAAGGTTGTGCTATAGTCGGTATGAGTGGCACAGGAAAAAAGGCCGCAATTAGCGCGGTACTTGCGCTCTACGATCAGATCATCAATCATAGTTTTTATCATGATCAACCCTTTACAGTACGTCAGCTCACCTGGATGAAACTTGAATGCCCTCAAGATGGGCTTCTTCGTGGGCTTTGTAAAAACTTTTTCAAAGAGATTGATCGATTGATGGGAACCAATACCAATGAGGTCTACGTGCGCAATGGAAGCCAGAGCATCGATAATATGCTCAATGATATGGTGAATGTTGCTGCCGGACATTGCCTTGGTGTTCTTGTTATTAACGATGTTCAGAACCTACACGAGGCAAAAAGGAATGATGCCACGCGCATGCTCAATTTTCTCGTACGATTCAGTAATCGCGCAGGTATCCCAGTAATATTGGTGGGAACCCCGAAAGCGCTTCCCGCTCTCGGCGGAGAATTGTTCCATGCCCGGCGTACTTCAGAACAAGGAACTTTCCTCTGGGATCGGATGCAAGAAGATGAGGAATGGAATATTTTCACAGATGCCCTGTGGAGATATCAGTATCTGCGTCAGTTCACTCCCCTGAGTAATGAGCTTCGCCATGTGCTTTATGACGAGTCACAAGGTATTGCAGATCTGGCAATAAAACTGTACAAACTGGCGCAAATCGAGGCCATTACATGTGCCAGAACAGACAAGGAAGAAGTTATAACAAAAGAGCTACTCCATTCTGTTGCTCAAGATCGCTTATGCCTTGTTCAGCCTTTTCTCAATGCTCTACGAGTTGGTGAAAAAGTGCCTGAGGAACTCAGAGAGTACGAGGATATTGCTCATATCAATTTGGAGGAAGTAGAGCAAGAAGCGAAAAATAAACTGTATAATACTCGAAACGAAGCTCCAACATTGCCGTCTGCCGATGAAGAGAAAACGAACGAGCAAAAGTAAGTGACGGATGCATGATGCATTTTTTCTTGCCCCCGTTGTCGTTCAGTATTAACGTGATTCAGTGAACACTACGAACCTGTCAATACTACTTTGCTGGTGCCGACAGGTTCGCAATATTTACTGCATGTCACAGGGGGATGATTATTCTTCCCAGTCTGTATTGTTTTCCACTATACAGAGCTGATCTTCAATCATACACTTCGCCAGGTGCATTGGATAAGGAAGTGTAATATTGCCACCATCCCATGCCGGTGAGGTGCGCATGAAGTGGGGAACATGACACCACGCTTGCGGGTCGTCGCCTGTCTGTAAGAAAAAAGGAACAAATTCGACGATCGTCTGATGTTTAAAAGCAATGCCTCCTCCCTCATCGGTTTTGTAGAAGCCTAACTTTCGTCGTTGTTCTCTGGCGGCAGTGGTAGGTAATCGACCAATCGAGAGGTAGTGGAAAAATTCGCTTTCAGATTGTGTGTCAACAAAGCCTGTAAGATAACCGAGGTCTTTGTCTTCTTCAAGAGTATCTTCCTCACCTTCAAGCACTGAAAAGTACTGTGGTGTTTCGCCTGACGAGCCTATCGTGCGTAAACGGATGATACGTAGATTGGGCAGATCTTCGAGGTTATACAGACGTTCAAACGTTTTTACATGCCGCAAATCAAGCAAGTCTTTGAGCGGCTTGGTGTTGGCAAACTGCGGTAAAACATTATAATTACGCCAATCTTGAGCATCAAGCAGGACGAGTGTTGGCACGCTTCTTGTTTCTGTAAAGATCTGAGCCGCGAATTGTGCTTGTGCATCTGGAGACAGGGAAAAATCTTGCTCTTTCCATTTTGTGAATAACTCACCCAATACTTTTTGTGCTTCCAATAAATGAAGCCATTGGCGAGGACCATGCGGTAATAATGCCTGGAATGTACCATCCGGGCAGAGGCGAACCGCCATAGGATAGTTCATCTTTGGTGTGTTCTTGCGTAATTTGTAGAGCGCGACGACATGTAGCTGTTCGGCTTGCTCTTGTGGTATGCCAGCCTTGATGTAGAGATCGACGGGCCGATCGTATAATAACCCTGTTTGGCGGTAGATGAGATCAGTGGCACTGTTACGTGCTCGATACTGGTTAGCTGGGTTCACCATTCCCTCTTTATTTTGTTTTACTGGTAGGATCATTTGTGAACCCAGGCCAAGTTTATTACATGCCCTACGTACAGCACCCTTAATATTCTGACTGGGGTGATATTGTAGGGAATTCGTTGGTCTCAATTTTTCTGGGTTTATTTCGTTGATTTGGCGCAGTTCAATAAGCGCCAGCCCATAGCCGGATCCATCCGGCAACAAATCACGTAAGTAGTTTTCCCATGCTTGTGTTTTTGTGCGGAACGCCCTGCGCATTTGTGTATCCCAATCATGCTTAAATTTTCGACGTTCAGCGATAGAAACGTTTTTCTTGAAGTGATCTGTCGGATTAAGTGTGCCAGGATCAAGTGATTCTAGCAATGAAGCTGGAATAGGTGTAGGTGCTATGATCAATTTGATATCATCGGGCCAGGGATCACTTGCCTCTAGGAACAATGCCTGACGTACTTCCTGCTCCAGAGCCCTTCTGGTAATATCGTCGTGCCAACAAAGTAAAATGAAGACATCACGTTTGTTCGATGCTCGTCGCAAACCTTGGAGGACAATCTTCTGTCGCTCCAGCCGGTTTTGTTGTTCATTCTCTTCTGCTGGTTGCTGCGGCCTCCCTTTTACAAGCTTTCTTGTACGTAGATCACCTATGTCATACATCATCAAGGGAAGATTACTCAAGTACATAGCAGATTTTGATATGTCGGAAGTCAGGGTTTGACCTTCTGAAAGTTCAAGTCCCAGGATGTCGCCTACAGCATGGGCTACCTTTTGCAATTCTGCAAAGTCGAAACCTGTCTTGACCTCGTGTCGAGGTTTAAAGCCTTCGGCATGTACGACGAAGTATTCATCGTAGTCACTTTGAGGACTGGCCTGGCGATAGTCCTGTGGTTTCTGTAGGAGCTGGCCTGGCAAGATTAGATCTCGTGCTTTCATTGCTGATAAGAGTTGCACGGGATCATCTTTCCATCGCGGATTTGTAGCACTGCCTGCGAGAGGAAGTGTGACCAGCGTTGATGACCACCCCCAGTCGGTCAAGCGAGGCCGATCAATGCCAACTCTGATGCTGACGTCACGCCCCCAATTTGCTCGTTTTAGTTCGCTATCTACGTAGCGGCTACATCTGACATAAAGATGAATCCAGGGATAACGGCTCCCTGTTTGGGTCTGGAGGCAAAATTCTAGCTTATATGCAAACGTTCCCTCTTTTTCTTTTTGTGTAAAGGGATCTTGGTAGTGTGCACGAAAGGGATTACTGACGACGACTAACACATTATGGTCGTCCTGCGCAAGTCGCCAGGTGACTGTTTTTCCGTTAATAATTGACTTTTTGCCTGACAGAAGTGAAGCCAGAACACTAGGAATAGCACGATATCCTAGCTGTGTTCCTGCATTGAGATCGAGAAAAAGCGAGGCTGCGTCAGTTTCATGCCATTCTTGTCTAGGTTGCTGCAAACCGTCGAGCAGGCGTTTATAGGCATCCTGACCTGTGCCCTTGATAGTTCGCTCAAATCTGCTCTGTCCCCATTGCTTTCCCCATTCATAGGCAAGATCGCTGATTTGTTCTGGTTTGGGACGACGCGCGACATCTGTACCGACAACTAACATTTGTCGTTCGCTCTTTTTGGCATCTGCATTCCACTGGTACGTGAATGGGTGAGTTAGTGTCGGTGCCAACGCGGTTAGTACCGTGTTGAACCGATTATAAGGCGCACTTTCCATGTGATTGCTAGAATGAAATTGCTCCATGCTTGTCAGAAAATTTTTGCAGTCTTGTTCATACGAGAATGGTGAGAACGAAACTGCAAGGTCGCGCAGATACGTTTCGTCAATGCGAAAACGCATTGGTACAATAAAAGATGATGTTGCCATAGTTATCTCTCTTTCTACTTAATACTCTGGGGAAAAACCTTCAATATCCACCAATGCATTTACAATTGATGCGTAAAGGGCTTCCCCAATATCTTCTTGAACATACTCCTGTAAAACCTCTATCATTGCCGTAAGGAGACTGGTTCTGGATGTTTCCTTTTGCGTTCTATCTAGTGCGCTTTTGGGCCCCCATGCAGCATCGACAAAGTATGCGCGGAATGGAACTCCACCACGTAACAGACGCCCACAGGCTTGAATAATATGACCAGCAGTAGTTGCTGCAAGATCAAAACGTTCGCTATAGGTTGTATCGTCCTTATCGTGGTCGAGGTTTTGATAGAAACGGCGTAATTCAGCCTTACGCCAATATTCGCTCGCTTGTTTTCGGAGGGCGATAGCTTTCCCAAGGAGTTCTTGTTCTTTCCAGGCTTCGAGCTGTGTATCTTTACACCAGTCGAGGGTACGTCGGTTCAACTCACGTGCCAGTGATTGAGTGTCAGCAGGATAAGGCATGGGGCGTGTGAGGAAGTAGATTGCGCCGAAGGCAGCTCTCCCATCTCGGTTGAGGATATTATAACCTCTGCCAATAGCCTGTAGAGGCGCAATAAGGATCTTTCCATTGGTTCGGGCAAAATCTTCAATATCGCTGCGATAGATAGTGTCATCCGTCCATACTTCATCCGTTCCTGCGTCAGTTCTAGCCAGGTAACGTATCTCACCAGGAAGAGCCGTTTGCCATTGGTCGCTCGCTCTGAACTCCTTAAATGCCCATTCAGCCTGATCATAGGAATTGACAATTAGGAGTAAGCGCTCTCTATCTTGCCAGTACAGCGGCTCTTGTTGTGCCAGCGTTTGCAGGCATTCAAGCTCCTCTCTCAAAGGCGCTTTCTGTTGGTTCTGGCTACTGGACAGTGCTCGTATGACATCCTTCACTGATTGAAACTTATCGCTGATGCCGGAGATACGAACAGGCTTTAGAGCATTTTTCTTGTCTCTGACAAACTGTGGACGGTAGAAAAATTTGCTTTGTGAAATTGCTTGTTGCGCCTCTGGCGATGGGTCAAGGACACCCTGCGGTGGAATATCGATATGCCAGCGTGAAGAGTGAGGTAACCACGAAGTACCTGAGAGTGCTAATACATTGGGGCCGCGTCTACCATCGAGGTCGGTAAAGAGTTCGTGAAAGTGCATAGTGTACCAACGCCCGACATTGGGATATCCGAAGACGGATAAACCGGAAGGTAAAGGGCGATTCTTTTGTTCACTCTGGCCGATTTCCAGATCTTTGGAATAATAGGTACCAAACATTTTGCCTGTCGGTGGAACAGGCAAAATGTCTGTCAGATTGCTGGGTGAGCGCTCCAATGAGTGCTCATTGAGGTCCGTGAGCATGTTATCGGGTTTGTTGTACCACTCATAAAAGACAACCCGAATATTACGATCCAGGATCATGACGCCGAGAACAAATTCCAGGCGTTGTGCGAGTGTATCCAGGTTATCAGGTGCCTCAGGTGGCTCTTGATTGGGAGGTATGCTTTTTATCTGTATCTGCCATGCCACTGTTTCCTGGGCTAATTTTTGGAGTATCTGCTGGATGTTGGGGACAAAATCTTGAATCCATGCCTGGCACTCCTCGCCTACGGCGGTGTTATGAGCGCTGTCACCAGCTGCAATCAAGGTACGCATAATAAGCGCCAGGCGGTAGATAGGGTTGCGCTGGACATCCCCTTTGGGTCTTGCCATAGTGATCGGGTCGAGCTGGCTGAGCCTATCAAAGTAACGGACAATGCGCTGAGCTTTGCGATCGGCATCTATGCGTTCCTGTCCCTGGCATTCTTCCCACTTGGGGAGATTGAGTAGACGCCATACCAGTTTGTAGGCCAGAGTAAGAGACGTGAAGTAATTGCGTCCTACCCAGCGCCGTAAAAGGATGCCTTGCTGACGATCAGTCAGATTGCTGAGAATATTGGAGATGGTAGCCAGCGAATGGCGTTCTGCTCCAACCCATCGACGTGTCGGAGCAGGCTGTGTTCGTCGAGGTACCCATGCTTGAGCAGTCTCTACATCTTCTACATCTAGAAGGCCGTCAATTCCATTTGTAAGAATAACCTCTCCGGCAAAAAGATTATCGAACCATTCCTGTACGGTATCAGCCTCGTCGAAAATGACGAGGTCAGATTGCTCATAGACAATCTCGCCCAGGTGGACTTTTCGTCGCTCGGTTTGAGCTGGTAGACTGGAGTTGCCTAATGCACCTGGGGTGGTAATCCAGATGCGGGCTGTTGACATATCTTGATACAGTTGTTTGCTTGGGCAAACAGCAAACAGAGGACAAGAATGGTAGACTTTGCGCGAATTCGGCTTTTTAGGAGGCTGATATAGCGCTTCACAGGGCTCTTTTCCTGGAATAACAGGAGTTGATGGCTGGTCAGTTGCCAAAGCTTGTAAGGGACAAGCAGGATTAAGCCAGCGTAAGGCCCAGTGATCGGAACGAAACTTGCTAGAACGATAGAGACGTTGCAAATGGAGATCACGAGTTGAACGTCCGATCAGAGGAACTGCAACCGGATTATCTCCCCACTTACAGAACAGATTATTGAATTCATCGGCAAGATTGAGGGCCGACATTGTGTCCCCGACTACCAATGTGACGCGTAGATCTTTCTCTGGATGTAAAGCCGCATCAGCTAAGATTAACTTGGCATTGTTCGATTTGCCAGCGGCAACAGCCCCTACAACATAGGCATGGCCATCTAATCGCAGTGGAACTGTATTTTTATCGGAAAGGCTACCATCAGAAAGAATGGCACGATAGCTGATGAGGTCAACCAGGTCTACCCAACTTTTTCGGGAGCCAAGAACGGTTTGCAATCCGCGTTGCTGGCGTAGTTGCTCTAACTCGACTGCAATAGTGCGGAGATCATCATGCGAGTAGCATAAAGAGATGCGAGCACGAGGTTGGGTAAACCATGGAATAGTTGTCGCTGCTAGTTCTGCGACGTCATCGGGTATTTCCACCTGAACGACCTGTTTTCCTTGCCTCGTAATAGCGTCGAAGTAAAACGTTGCGGCAGTTGCTGGTGTAATAGTTCTTGGAGCAAATGGTAGAGTACTATTGAGGATAGCGTCATAGGCAATAAGGCGCTCCTGGTAGCGTTGAGGATCAGGTCTATACGGCATCTGCTTCTCAAGATCTTCCGTTTGTACCTGATAACAACGCCATGCCTGAGGAATAGTAGCATACTCTCTGAGTGCGCCTTCCCAGTTGAAACGACCGGAGAAAGGCAGAAGAATGCGTGCATTCGCAATAGCGTGTTGCTGTTGCTTGTTGAGAGTAGTAAGCCGGGTATCGGGAATGGGTAAGCCGCTCAAGAGCACCCAGAGCACAGTAATAGACTCGTCGAGGAAGCCAAGCTTTTCAAGGAGCCATAAGCCAAGTTCTACCTGGAGAAGGTGAACATGTTTTCCAGCCAGGATGCCGTCTTCATCCTGGTCTTTAAGCGTTTCTAACAGTAGACTGTACCATTTTCTATCATACATGTCTCTCTCCTGACCTTTGCGGTTTATAGTGATACAACAAGTGCTTTGAATTGTTTCTCGCTAAGAATATGAATATTGGAGGGAAGTTGTCCGGCTGCACGAAGGACACAGGCGCGATAATCAGCCCGCTGAGTCTCTCGATAGGATGGATAAACGTAGTACCACTGCTGCCAGTCTAGCGCACTCTCGACGGTTTGCCGATTATCCTGTGCGATATGTCTTCCTAGAGCAAATGGATCTTTGTAGTCTTTAACATCTACTGCCCAGGTGAAGCTCCGGAATTTGAGTTGTAGGTCGTAACGATCCACGCCAGGCCAGATGACGACGTATTGCAAGTCTGGCATGGTTGGTTGTACATCCTGTATCAGCCATTGATAAAGCTGTATCTCAGTGATCCCTGGTAGGTGGGTTCGTAAGTGGATGCCCCGTTTCAAAACCAGAAGAGTATTGGCAGGATCAAGATCTTGCCAGCCCTGCGGACCAGGACAGCGGCCAACGCAAGCATTCGGTTTAACGCTTCCAAGCCGGTTACTGTGCTGATAGAGCGGACCACAAACAGGGCAGTGCCAGTAACGAGGCTCTTTTGTACCCGGTCGTTGATAGAGCAATACAGAATTGAGTGCCCGGCTATCCTGGTACAGAGAGCCGACTTCCTGGATCTTGATATAACGCAGGTTGCGGAAATGCTGGCGGAGTTCTCCGTTGCTCGTCCAGGGGTGAGCAATCACATACTGTCTGATTGCTGCATACTCGTCGCATGCAGTGGTTGGGTCTGTAATATAAGCATTCCTGGCTGTATTGAGTATATTGATCATCAATTGGTTGTCAAGAATCACTTGAATATCCTGGAGTGTTGCTTCGGCAGGAAGTTTATATTCAAGTAAAAACTCTACTACTTGCTCATCTAGTTCTCCTTCATAGAGCAATTCAAAGCGAGGATCGATACCAGGCGGTAATGTACCGGGCCACCACTGTTCCAGGGGTTTCTCACAAAGATTGAAAAAGCCGGTAATGGTATCTGGATATGTTGTGAGCATGGCAAGCGATAACTGATTCTGAGCATAGAACAACTCGGGTGGGTAGGGGTATTTCTGCATGCTCTCGGCATACTTTGCCATGCCGATGGCGAGATAGGGAAAAACATTCTCGGGTAAGGTTCTTGTCATCGGTAGTTTCTCCTTGTGTACTTGATCTTTCGTTCCAAATGTGGTACGATGTCTCATGTATGAAACAGTAAGTAGTATACAGCATTTTTGTCGATTGTGCAATAGATGAAACAGTGTTTCCAAATAGAAAAGCTGTATTGGAGGAAGTGATGACAAGAGAGTTAGACACTCACTATCTGGCGGCTCTCATCAAGACAAAACGAGGAAGTCGTGGCCTACGAGAAATTGCCCAGGAAATTGGTGGTGTGAGCCCATCGACGCTCTCGCG
>WNGE01003240.1_pt1 | contig 19340 bp, 14 predicted proteins | sample 5400651 | NCBI WGS metagenome assembly WNGE01 (sample SAMN13153370, study PRJNA577476) | soil metagenome | isolation source: 60 cm soil or saprolite under grassland replicate 2 | place: USA:California | collected 2016-06-15
AGGTGATGGTCACCTGGCAGGCGTTGGCGGTGGGGTTGCCCAGGGTGAGGAACTCTTTGAAGCCGGCTCCGGCGCGTCCTTCGGCAAAGTACCACACCTTACTCACCGGTCCCGAAACCGGAGGAAGAGTCGGGGTTGGCGAGGGACTGACCGTTGAAGTAGGGGTACTACTAGTTGTTGATGTGGGAGTAGGTATGGGAACACCTGATTGAATTGCTTCCCCTAGTTTATTGGCGAACTCCTCATTGAACCAGATCCGATTCTGCCCATCGACATTCAAACCATCGTACGGGTGGCCATTTGCCATTGGTGCATTGTAGATGACAAAGGAACCGGAACCACTATCAGGAAATGATCCAAAGATGTTCTGCTCGGAGTCATCAAACCAGACCAACCCATTCCTATCAACGCTTATGCCAGAGGTATGCTCACTACAGGTATTGCATACTTTCTGATACGTATATTCAGTCACGCCATTAGTCGTTCCAGGTACGGCCTGCGCGACTTTTAACTCACCTATCGTACCAACCCACCCGTCAGACCACCAGATATTTCCGTTTGGATCGACTGTGATCAGGTGAGGTGTCAGGCCACCAGGCAGACTGCTGCGTATCTTATACTCTTGCAACTTTCCCCCTGAAGTGTATTCACCGATGAGCGCAACCGACTGGTTATTTTCAGTGAACCAAACGTTATTGGAAGCATCGACTACGATCCCATAGGGTTGGCTATTCGACGCAGGAGTAGTTACCTCCATAAATGTTTGCGTGACTGGATCAAAGCGGCCAATTTTGTTCGTATAAAACTCTGTGAACCAGACCTTTCCGTTCTTGTCAATAGCTACATCCCAGGGACCTGCATTTGCTGTCGGGACGGCCCACTGCTGGAACGTATTCGTGCCAGGGTTGAACATACCGATAGAGTTATCCATTGGCATGGGAAACCACAAACGCCCTTGCGCGTCGAATGCCAGGAAGAGCGGTTGGGCATAGCCTGAGGGTAGTTGATATGTATTCATCCAACTTGAATTCGACGGATTAAATTCGGCAATCTTTCCAGGAGGTGTATTAGAGTTACAAGTCGGAGCTGGATCGCAGCCTGGAATTGACAGCCAGACATGGCCGTTACTGTCAAAGGTAGTTCCCCATGGATCTACACCAGAAGGAATATAGAAATCCTGAGTGGTGATCCCACTTGCATATGCTGAGTGTAAACTATTTTCAACCATACTGAAAGCCACAAGAAAGCTGCTAAGCAGTATTGTTAATGCGAAGAGACTTAGCCTAATTTTTCTTCCATTCACGATAGAAATCGCCTCCTTAGATATCAATGAACTCAATCAGGGCACTACCACCTACCTGAAGATGTATGTTTGCTTGGTACAAGTACATCAAATATAGTGGAAAGAGGGCTGTTGTTTCATGGTGAAAGGGTAAAGATATGATTAAGAATCAAAGGATACGGTTAATATTTGGGTAATTCGGAGATAGGTAAAACCTGATAGGTTGTTCAGCTATCCCATTCGAGACCCCTTCCCAGAAACTTATATGAAGTACAGCATAGCTCATACACAAGAATAATGAGTGAACGAATGGTGATGAAATGGTTATTATTTCGTACTGGTGGTTGTAGAGTGCTAACCAGGTGAAAGTGTGTTACGGGAGTCCTATTCATTCTGATCTATGTTACACGGCTAAGAATGTGTCCGTTTGAAATCAGTAGTAGTGAGGGACTGAAGAGGTTCAAAAACCATCCCGGAGGTACGAATCATGAAAAGTCGCTCTGTGAAGAGCGCACAATATAGAACATTTCGATTACGATTTTTACGGAACTGTAATATATTAAAAACGCTTGTATTGATTGGGGGAGAATTTAAGAATGAACAATTCTACAAAGGGAATACAAAAAGCCATTATATTCTGGTTGAGTGGAGTAGGCCTGGCAGATATCCGTACTCTTCCTGATGTGACAAAGCTTATTGACCACGGCGCAATGGTCGAACTCGATGTGTCGCCAATTACGGGGCTGCAAAACCAACATTACCAGGTTTTAAGTGGGAGGGAACCGTCGAGTTTTGGCTACTTCGATACGATTGTTCCTCGCGAGTACTCTGTTTTAGAGGAAACAACAGGACGAGGAACTACTCCAAAATTGCTGCCAGAAATATTGAGGACTGCGGGTTGGATGATAAACTATGAAGAGATACAGCCAGCAGAACTTATCAATTGTGTAGAGCATTGGACTCAATCCAGTTCTTCATTGCCATCATGTTTGATCATGAAATGTACGCTAGAAGATACATCAGTATTGTCTACACTTTCCAAAGCATTGAGAATCGCAGATGAGTGGGTTGGAGAAATGGGACTACTAGCGGTTCTTTCTGATACACAGGCAGCTCATGTGAAGCGTTTTGTCAATGTCAATAACTTTCTAGCCGAGATGGGTATTATCGAACGCGATGAGGGAAGTGGTCAGATTCAATGGTCGAACTCCCTGGCCTACTTTGCAGGGCATGGCCAACTTTGGGTTAACCTGCTTGGACGTGATGCACAAGGAATAGTGAATCCGCAAGATGAATACGAGCAAGTGCGTGAAACCTTGATCAAGGTGTTACCAGCAAAATTGTTTGATGCAGAGACAGGTGAGCCGATTATTGATAGGGTGTACCGAAAAGAAGAGATATATGCTGCTGATTATCTCTTTTGCGCTCCTGATCTGATTGTCTTGTTCAAACCTGGGTATGCACCCTCACAACGGAGCACGCGCATAGATTTTGACGAGACTACCTTCAGTATGCCTGAACCTGGTATGACTGGTACAGGGGGTATGCATCCTTCTCAACTTGGGGGTTTTCTACTGGCATCTGCTCCTGTCTTAGCTCATGGTGTTGCACTTAGTGAAAGAGCTTCACTCACAAGTGTCTATCCAACGTTATTGCATGCTCTTGGGGTGGAACTTGCTGATCTGGAAATACCAGCTATAAGTGCTTTATTTCATCCGGCTTATCTTGAAACGCATCCTATCCATTCTGCAATGGATAGCCAGGAGCTTTCCGATGAAGATGAAGAGCTGATAATCAACCGCTTGCGTGATCTTGGATATGTCTAATCTTTCTACAGATAAAATGTACAAAGCCTACATAGGTGGCAAAATCACATGAGTGACAAACTGCCACTTTGGAAACTGACCGGGATATCTGTTTCCTTGCATAGTTCGTTCCTCCTAGATCCTTCGCTTCGCTCAGGATGACACCATTTACAGCGAGCCATAAACTGTGAGATCCTTCGCGAAGCGAAGGATCTCACAGTTTATGGCTCGCTGTAAATGGTGTTCAACTCGGTTGATATTCTCTTCAATCACAAATCGTTCCTGAACCGTTAAGCGCGCCGCTTGTCCGAAGCGTTGGCGCTTGTCTGGATCATTTATCAGTTGGCTTATTGCTAAAGCCAATGCACGTTCATCTCCGGCTTCGATCAGGAGTCCGTTTTTCTCGTGAGTTATGATCTCGGACGGACCGCCGACATTGGACGCAATCACTGGTAATCCTCGGGCCATCGCCTCGGCGACAACAAGTCCAAATGGCTCCAGCCAGAGAGAGGGGACGAGCATGATCTGGGAACGATCATAGTACTGGATCAGTTCATCTTGCGGAACCTTCCCGTGAAATGTCACCAATTCTTCAAGCCCTTTTTCATGTAGGAAGGTCTTCAGTTCACTAATATATGTCGCATCACCGTCACCAAAGATATGAAGGCGAAGTGGTGGTAAATCCATCCTCATTTTCAGTTCATGCATGAGCAAGTCAAGGGCTTTTAGAATGACGAGAATCCCTTTTTCAACCCGCATTCTTCCTACGAAGAGCAGTTGGAAAGTCTCGTCCTCCAGATTGACGCACCGAGGCAATGTCAAGAAACGAGGGTCAATGCCGTTATAGATCACTTCGAAGCGGGCTGGGTCGAAACCTGCCTGTACATACTTTTGTTTAACAGTAGTACTTACTGCGATAAACGAAGTCCAGGGCAACTTGGGAACAGAACCGATGAGCCATTGTTTGAGCCAACGGCTATGCAGACGTGACTGTTCTGTCTCGGGCGAACTAGCATAAAGTAGCCAGTAGCTCCCCAGGTGGCAGACTATTGGAACTTTCAGGTCTGGAAGAACTTTGAGGAGAGAGCTGACCCCAATACCTGTTATTTCCCAGATGTAGAGTATGTCTGGTCTTGTTGCTGTGACAACCTTACGTAACTCTCGTGCGTTAGCAGCATTATGATAGCGCCGGTAGTAGTTGAAAGGTTTGTGAAGCTGCGCCCACAACGACCGCTGCCGGTCAAAATGCACAGGTGGAGCAGGTTTAAGAGTTCGCCATATGTAGTCGTCTTTGTGAGGTTGAGGAATTCCGTACGAACTGGTGAGGACTATGACTTCATGTCCGAGATGTTTTAATCCAGCCGCAATGTCTCCTGCCAGGATTTCTGCTCCTCCTTCCACGTAAGGGGGAAAGAGATTGCTTAGTAAGAGAATACGCACTGCTACACCTTTTTTTCACGTCTTTGTCGTTGGTAATACCCATTGTATTGCCAGTTAGACGGATCGTCGCTACAAGTATACATGGTTGGCGCAAAATGTGTAAGGCAGAACGGGTTAAGAAACTGCCTCAGTTAGATGTATTTCATAACCCAATCTTAACCGACAGTTTGCCATTTCGCGACTAGCTACCTGTTACACTGCTTGCAGCGCCAATTATACCATATTGAAATGAAACGATCTTTCATCTAGCCAAAAAGGAGCGACGATAAGATACATGGGAACGAAAGTGTTAATCATTGGGCTTGATGGTGCCACTCCCGAACTTGTAGAACGCTGGGTAGAGGAGAATAAACTGCCATATTTACAGCAAATGATGCAAAAAGGGATATATGGCAAACTGCGATCCGTCTATCCACCAATTTCGCCTGCCGCGTGGACTACATTCGCGACTGGTTATAATCCGGGGAAACATGGTACCTATGATTTCCGCAACTATGATACCAGGCGCTATGGCTGCTTTGCCGATACCATTGTGGACTCTAACGCATTTGCTGGTAAATCTATCTGGGATCTGGTGGGTGCAGCTGGACAAAAGGTTGGCATTGTGACAGTTCCAGTGACGTACCCGGCATGGAAGGTGAATGGTTTCATGATCTCCGGCTATCCCACACCGGATGCCGGGAAGTCATATACCTATCCTCCCGAGCTTGCGAAGGAGATTCCACCTCTCGTTGGAGATGCGGCTTTCTTCAAAGCGGCAACTCACCACCCACTGCTCAAGGAGATGAATCGCCTCTTGCATCTATGTACTGACGTCTCAATTGAGCAGATGCTGAAAGATGATTATGGACTGTTCATCATGGTTGTAGGCGCTACCGACCGTGCTCACCACGATTGGTGGAAGTATATTGATCCAGATCATCCTGCCTATGATCCGAAAGAGGCCGAACTCTATGGCGACTTGATCCTACAAACTTACCAGACTGCTGATGAGTGCGTGGGGAAGTTTTTAGAAGCCATTGATGAGAATACCACAGTGATAGTGATGTCTGATCATGGTGGTGGTGCGCATCCGAAGTACTACTTTAATACCAACTATCTACTGCGCAAGCTAGACCTTCTCACGCCAAGCGCGAAGGCCAGTAGAAGTCATAAGGGTGTCAAGGCGGCGTTCAAGCAGTTCTATCGCACGAAAATTCGCCGCTTCCCATACCTGGAGAAGGTATATCGCAGCCTTCCACAAAGTCTGAAGAAGATCGCTACAAACCTGGACTCACAGACAATGATGAACCTGGATGTCATCGACTGGAGCAGTACAAAAGCCTATCGTTTCCCCATGTATCCTCCTGTTGAGGGTGTGATGATAAATGTTGCTGGCAGGCAGCCAGAGGGATGTGTGCAGCCTGGGGAAGAATACGAGGCAGTTCGCACGCGCATTCTTGAAGAGATACGCGACCTGCGCGATCCGAGCTCGGACGAGCCGATTGTATTAGAAGCCTATCGACGTGAAGAAATCTATCATGGTGAGCGTATTGAAATGGCTCCAGATATCATCCTCGTCACCCAGGATTGTTATAAGGGTGGCACAAGTATCGATGAACTGGTCAGCGAAGTGCCTCTCGATGTTTTACAGAAACTGAGCGGCGTACATCGTATGGATGGCATCATTCTTGCACAGGGGCCGCATATCCGCGAGCATGCCATCCTGGAAGGCGCAGGTATCATTGACGTAGCGCCAACAGTGATGTACGCCCTGGGTATGCCCATTCCCTCGGATATGGATGGCAAGCCTCTAGCAACCCTTTTTGAAACGTCATATACGCAGCAGACAGTAGCCAGTTACACAGATGAGCGCAAGCACGAAGATGTTGCGAGCGATGAATATGGGTACTCGGAGGAAGAGGAAGAGAACGTGCGTCTGAAATTAGAAGCACTTGGCTATCTCTAGTATTCGGGGGTGACCATGGGGCTGCTCCCTTGCAGAAGGAGATTGTATGCGCATCCTGTTTGTTGTACCCTATCCACCTTCGCGTATCCGTGTGCGCAGTTATGAGTTCCTGGTTCAGCTTCAGAAGCATCATGATGTTACTGTTGTGACACAGTGTGTATCAGAGCAGGAGCACGCCGATGTCGAGGAATTGCGGAAACGAGGATATGAGGTAGTCGAGGTAAACGAGTCAAAGAGAAAGGCTGCTTTGCGCAGCGGTTTAGCTCTGCTTAGTTCACTTCCATTACAGGCTGCGTATGCTCGTTCGTGGCGTTTTACACAGGAAGTACAACGACTGTGGGAAGAAAGCATTTTTGATGTAGTACATGTAGAGCACCTGCGGGGCATTGCTTCGATGAAACCTCTGGCTCGTATATATCCGCTCGTGTGGGATGCAGTCGATTGTATCAGCCTGCTATCTAAGCATACGATGTCTGCGGGGCCTAGCTTCTCTGTTCGGGCCATTGCGCGCCTGGAATGTAACCGTACCCGGCGCTATGAAGCATGCATTTTAGAGGCACTGCAATATGTGGTGGTGACATCTGATCGTGATCGGCAGGCCATGATTGGTCTGCGGCGCATGCATAAACAAAACAGGATAAGCAGCGATGATGAACTTGGTGCAGGAATTACTGTGTTACCAAATGGTGTTGACCTGGATTACTTCCATCCTATGCATGAGCCCCGCCGCCGTTTGAATCTGGTGTTTTCTGGAAAGATGAGCTACCACGCCAACATCGCGACGGCACTTTACCTGCACCAGCACATCATGCCACTCATCTGGGAACATCGACCTGAAGCAACGCTGACGATCGTTGGCAGTAAACCGCCAAAGATCATCCAGAATCTAGCGAGCGATCGACGTATCGAAGTAACCGGCTATGTTGAGGATATACGTACCTACGTGGGACGTGCTGAAGTGATGCTCAGCCCAATGGTGTATAGTGTCGGTATTCAGAACAAGGTGCTGGAGGCAATGGCATTGGGGACTCCTGTCGCAGTTACTACCCAGGTTGCTGAAGCTCTGAATGCTCGCCCTGGTCAAGATTTACTAGTGGCGGAGTCAGCCCAGGAATTTGCTGCAGCCACTTTACGTCTATTGGACGATGCAGATTTTTGTGCAACTCTATCTCGTAATGGGCGTTGCTATGTGGAGCAGGCACACGATTGGGAAGTAGTGGCTGAACGGCTGGTGATGATTTATCGACGCGCTATCGCAGCGCATACAGGAAAAATCTTGGTAGCAGAGGAAATGCACTCGTAATTGTTTTCGCGAACCTGCGCGCTACTTCAGCAGGTTCACGAGCATTTTTATACAAGGTGAAGAATTACTCGTGATCGACAATCAGATCTCCTCTACCAACATACTGGGATAGTCAGATAGGAGATATGTTGCATGCGTGTACTGGTGCTTACACAAGTTTTAGTCTATCCTGCGGATGCAGGTCCCAAAATAAAAACACTTGAGGTGTTGCGATATGTAGCATCGTATCATGAGGTTACATATTGTACCTTTGTGCGTAGCGAAAAAGAAGTACGTGATGCTCAAAAGTTGCGCGAGGTCTGCCCACGTGTCATTACCGTTCCTCTCGGGCGTTCACATGCCAGTAATGCACGTTTTATGCTTGAGAGTCTGGTGACGGGTGACTCGTTTCTCATGCGCCGTGACTACAGGACCATAATGCAAGCGACGGTAAATCGGCTGTTGCACGAAGAGCAAATTGAAGCCATCCACGTCGATCAATTGAGTATGATGCGTTTTGTGCCGGCCGACTGGTCGGGAAAAGTCATCCTCGATGAGCATAACGCTGTCTGGCAGGTTGTTGAGCGTTTGCAAAAAGGCGCTCGTAATCCTGTAATGCATTGGTTGCTGGGGCGTGAAGTGCATCTCATTCGCAAACTGGAGGGTAATGCCTGCCGTCGGGCGCAAGTGGTGATAGCGGTCAGCGAGCACGACCGGGAGGCTTTATGGGAAGTCGCGGGGAAGTCGGTGTCTATTGAAGTCGTACCCATCACTGTTGATGCTGAACAATTTCGAAATGCCTATAATGCTCGTGATCCACAGCCCAACCGATTATTTACCATTGGCACCATGTTCTGGCTTCCCAACAGTGAGGGTATCATGTGGTGGTTACGTTCAGGCTATGAACACCTGCGCACTCTTTACCCCGATGTCGCCTACAATATTGTGGGAGCGAGGCCTCCCCGAAAGTTACAAGCTCTTGCGGCTGATTTTGCGGGAGTCAGTGTACATGGGTATGTCGCCGATGCCGAACCTTTCTGGAAGCATTCTGTGGCGTTAGCAGTTCCACTGCTTTCTGGTGGTGGAGTGCGGGTAAAAATTCTGGAAGCGATGGCGAGAGGGGTTCCCGTCGTTTCCACAACTATTGGCTGTGAGGGCCTGGCTGTGCGTGATGCCGAACACTTGCTGATAGCCGATACGCCCGTGGCGTTTTCCGAGGCTTGCGCAAAAATCCTGCGAGATAAAGAGTTGGCAGCCCGTCTTGCCTATAATGCTCGCCAACTCATTCTTGAGCGATATGATGCGAAAATCGCGCTAAGTACGCTGGGTTCTATCTATGCCAGTTTGGATAGACATATCCAGGTGTAGATGCTCACTAGCGAGTTGTTTTCTGTTCCCTTCAAATCTCTAGAAAACATTGCATGGAGCAAAACATTTCAGACGATTTAATAAGTTCTGAGAATACATCAACTACCACTGTTGCAACTGTTGATCTTCAAAAGCCTGAATCAACAGCATCGGGTGTAGCAATAACCTCCTCACAAAGTAGCGACCAATGGGGCATTGGGCCTTTTCGTTTTCAATTTCGGATGGAAAAATTTCGTCCGGGTCGCGATCTCTCCGTACGCCGCTTTGGGATCGCAGAGGCAGCTTTTTTGCTCATAATGGCCTATCTGGCTTCGCGCGGGTTGGGAGTAATTCGCCAGACTCTATTTAATGCGCTCTTCGGCACAGGTTCACAAGCGAATGCCTACTACGCTGCTTACCGTTTGCCTGATCTGCTTTTCAGCCTTATCGCTGGGGGTGCGCTTATTCAGGCATTTGTTCCCGTATTTGTCTCCTATGAGAAAGAGCATGGAGAGAGCGAAACGTGGCGCTTAACGAGCCTGGTATTCAATGTATCGCTGGTGGCACTCACAAGCCTTGTGTTGATTGCTGAATTCGCAGCCCCTGCAGTTGTAAGCAACTGGTTGGTGCCTGGTTACACTCCTGCTGAACAAAGTTTAACCACTTCGCTAACACGTATTATGCTCTTTCATACGTTGATTCTGGGGCTTGGTACAATAGTTACCGGTGTTCTGCAGAGTAAACGTCAATTTCTATTACCTGCTTTGTCAATTGCGATTTATAACTTTGCTTTGATTGGTGGATTGCTCGTTACCTGGATGTTTCCAAAAGTTGGTATATACGGGCCCACCTATGGTGTAATAGTAGGGGCAGCATGCCAAGTACTCGTTCAAATACCTGGTTTGGTAAAGCAAAAATTCAGATATGCATTCTTTTGGGACTTAAAAAATGCTGGATTACACCAGGTGATGTTTCTGCTTGGTCCAAACATAGTGGCAGTTGGAATTTCGTCGATTGTGCTGGTTATAGAAACTGCCTTTACCTCCTATTTGCCAGATAAGGCAAGTCTTTCCGCAATACACAACGCCTTCATGCTTTTTGATTTACCCGCAGCCCTGTTAGGGCAGACGCTTGCGCTGGCAGCATTGCCGCAATTATCGAGTTTGAATGCGAATAATCATTATCTAGACTTTCGTCACCTGCTGTTCAAGATCGTCGGTGGAGCTGTTCTGATCAGTATTCCCGTCGCGGTTCTGCTGGGTATTATTGGGAAGCCAACTATCTATCTCCTCTTCCAGCATGGAGCCTTTACAAAACATTCGTCTTCTTTAACGGCATTAGCGCTGATAGGCTATGCTATTGGATTACCTGGAAATATAGCATCGTTCATATTCATGCGCAGTTTTTATGCATTGAAGAATGCAGTTATACCCCTCTTAACTAGTATATTTGCGCTTGCAACACATATTGGCTTGCTAATATTTCTGTTGAAGACACTTACTGGTAAATATGTGATACTGGTAATACCATTAGCTGCCGGGATCACAGGAACGGTAGAAGCGTGTTTGCTTTGTTTGCTCCTCTTATGGTTTTTGAGTATTCGAATAAAGAAAGAAAGCTCAGAATAGCTCACAAGGTTAATGATCAATTTTCTTTACTAAGGGTAGTGCTTGTTGGATTAAATTTGCTGCCAATTCATATGTAAAGAGGCCGGTATTAATGAGAAGATGATAGAGATTTGGCTGATGTTGGGTGCCACCGTAATAACGGCCAAGGTAGGCATTGTGTTCGTAATCGCGACGTTCTATTAGCGCATTAGCGCTATTTCGATTTAAATGATACAGGTTCATAACCTGCTCTATGCGAAAGTCCAGCGGTGCGAAAATGTAAATATGTAAAGTACGAGCTGCTCCATGTAACAAAAATTGTGAACCACGTCCAATAATCACCACATCTCCCTCGGTTGCAAGTTCTAAGAGCACACGTTGAGTTAAGCGCAAATATGCAACTTCTTGAGCTTGCGTTGGTAAATCAGTTGGTTTAAACAGGTTATTGTAATGTAAATTGAAAGGGCTACTCGATCGTAGTGCCTCGAGAATATGCCCAACCTCACCTACTATCTGTTCGTCCTGGCGAGCCGCTTGTTCTTCGTTTATGCCCAGCCGCTTTGCTACTTCCCCAATAATCGCCTGATCAACGTAGAGAAGTCCACTCTTCTCAGCTACAATTCGGCCAACCTCTGCTCCACCACTGCCGAATTGTCGAGAGATAGTTACAACAACTTTATCTTCAGGAGGTATCCCAAGCGGTAAAGGATCATTATTCCATGTCGTTTCAGGGAGTAGGTTCGTTACAGCACGTTGTTTTTTATCCTGTTGGGGATTTTGGCCACGTCCACGGAATAAATATGACATCTCGATCCTCATTTTGTAAGGCGATGATTTTCAAGTGGTTTCATCGTACAACGCAGCAGAGTAGAGATGCAAGGAAGATGAATTGACAAGAGACTAACCAGGACGTATTCTCTTGATAAGGCAAAACTTTCCTAATATGTTTCATATGAGAATTTTTAGCGAGTAGTACCGGATAGCATTGGTATAGACTCTTTCCACCTGTTTTGCTTGAGATCGGTTTAAGTACCAGGGATCTGATTGTTGGGGGGCTTTTATGCAAACAAGCGCACTCAATCTGCATCAACTCGCCACCTTTCAAGTCGTTGCAAAACATTGTAGTTTTGTGCGTGCAGCAGAGGAACTACATTTCAGCCAGCCTGCAGTTTCAGCACAAATACGCCATCTTGAAAAGTCGTTGGGTGTCAAACTTTTTGACCAGATTGGACGTAAGACTCATCTTACGCAGGCGGGTGAAGAACTGTTTCTCTATAGCCAGAAGATATTCTCGGTGATTGATGAAACATTGGAAATAATGGAAGCTCTACGCAGTCCGTATTATGGTCGCCTGGACGTTGGAGCAGATACGACTGTAGGATCGTATGTCATTCCTGGTCTACTAGGGAAGTTTCATCAGACCTACCCTCAAGTCGAGATATCTTTACAAGTTTTGAATCGCCTGATGCTGATCGATGCACTCATGAACAACCGAATCGAGATGGCTGTGATGGGGGCTGTTCCTGATGATATGCCTGTCGAAATCGAACCGCTAGCGTATAATACATTGGTACTGGTGGCAGCGCCAACGCATCGATTAGCAGGGATTAAAAATGTAGCGATTGAGGAGTTAGGACGCGAACACTTTCTATTGCGCGAACCCGGCTCAGGAACGCGTGCTGCACTGGAGACGGCATTAGGAGAAGCAGGAGTTCCATTGCATGTAAGTATGGAGGTAGGGAACAATAGCGCTATTAAGCAAGGTGTTGCGGCAGGTCTGGGTATTGCTCTCATCTCACAAGTAGCGCTTGATATGGAGTTGGAGACAAATCGCCTGGTTATTCTGGACGTTGAAGGTTTTCCGATTATACGCCAATGGCGCCTGGTTCATGTAAAAGATAAGTATCTCTCGGCTACAGCCAAAGCCTTCAAATCGTTCCTCTTACAACATGCTGACCGCCGTTTGCGCAAGATGGAATAGGAGGAAGAGTTTTAATGAGTTTATCACTTGATGCAGATAGGCAAGCAGTTGTTGATGAGGTACGTCTTTTTGTTGAACGCGAGGTTATCCCGGTAGCGCATGATCTTGAAAAAAACGATATCTATCCCTTTGATCTCATCGATAAACTCAAAGTCCTGGGCGTTTTTAGCGCCACTATCCCTGAAGCCTATAGTGGTTTAGGTTTTGACCTGCTAACGTATGTTCAAATTATTGAACAGCTTTCTCGAGGCTGGATGAGCCTTGCGGGAATCTTAAACACGCATATACTCGTAGCCTATATGATAGAAACGTTTGGCACAGAGGAACAGCGCCAACGCTTCCTGCCAATAATGGCCCTTGGTGAGAAACGCGGTGGAATCTGCATTTCTGAGGCCAATGCAGGCAGTGATGTGCAGGCCATCACCATGACTGCTAGACGAGATGGCGATGCCTATGTACTTAATGGCTCTAAACTCTGGGTTACAAACGGTGTCTATGGTAGTATCTTTGCCGTTTTGACTCGTACAAATACAGCACTTCATCCTCCCTTTCGCGGGATGAGTGTCTTCCTGGTGGAAAAAGGCACACCTGGATTGAACGTAAGCCGCACGTTTGAAAAACTTGGATATAAGGGTGTCGAGACTGCCGAACTTGTGTTTACCGATGTGCGAGTTCCTGTTACTAACTTACTTGGGGGCGTTGAAGGTGAAGGATTTAAGCATATTATGAGCGGATTGGAAGTCGGGCGAATTAATGTAGCCGCTCGAGCGATTGGCGTTGCCCAGGCTGCATTCAATGACTCTATTAAGTATGCACAGGAACGTTATACCTTTGGCAAGCCAATTGCTCAACACCAGGCTATCCAACTTAAACTTGCAGATATGGCAACGAAAATTGAAGCTGCCCGTCTTCTACTCCAGCAAGCTGCACTAAAAAAGGATCGCGGAGAGCGTTGCGACCTTGAAGCTGGTATGGCAAAACTTTTTGCTACCGAAATATGCCAGGAGGTCACACTAGAAGCTATGCGCATTCATGGAGGTTTTGGGTACACCAAAGAATTCAACGTCGAGCGCTATTATCGTGAAGCGCCATTCATGCTTGTCGGCGAGGGAACCAGCGAGATTCAACGCCTGGTAATCGCCCGCCAATTGTTGGAGAGGTACAAGATATAGGAATGTTTGTTATTTTTGGATGGAGAATTCGGGTTTGGCAAGGTGGTAGACGAATGGGCAAGGTGGTTATATAGCAGGACGGGGCAAGCCCCGTCCCTACAGGATACGAAAGGGATGCAGAAATGCAATATGGCAGATGTTTCGAAGAATTTGAGATCGGTGATGTGTACAAACATTGGCCTGGACGTACAATTACCGAGTATGATGATACACTTTTCAGTATGCTCACAATGAACCACAATCCCTTGCATATCGATGCCTACTATAGTGAGACGACACAACACAAGCAGCGTCTTGTAGTAGGTCCGCTCATCTTCAGTATTGCGCTCGGTATGAGCGTAGCGGATGTGAGTGGAAAAGCCATTGCCAATCTTGAATTTGAGAGTGTCAAACATCTCGCTCCCACCTTTCATGGTGACACAATTTACGCTGAAACGAGAGTGTTAGACAAAAGGCTCTCAAGCACTAAACCTGATAGAGGTGTCATTAGCGTTGAGACGATTGCCTACAACCAGCGGGGTGAAAGGGTTCTTTCGTTCAGACGGCGCGTATTGGTACCTACAAAGGAGTTCGACGAGGCTCGACAGCATGTATGGGATGAGAACATGGCGAGATTACGGGACCTTCATGAAGGAGGCACCAAACTGTGACAAGTGGCAATATGATCACTCCAAAAGAGCAGATGGTAATGGGGCGTGACTTTGTAGTGCGTCGCTCTGAACTTGCTGTGCCGGGGCATAGCATGAAGATGATGGCGAAGGCAGCAACTTCTAATGCTGATCAAGTTATGTTTGATCTGGAGGATGCCTGTGCTGTCTCACAGAAGGTGGAAGCACGCAAAATGGTTGTCGAGGCGCTCAATACGCTGGACTTTAAGGGGAAGATCAGGGCCTTTCGACCAAATAATATACGAACAAGCATCAGGACACAATATCGCCATTTTAAGCTATGCAGTTTGAGCTTGAAGGAGGGCGACCCATGCGCTTGAGACGGTCTGAGTTATCAACCCCCGCCAGCAACGAAAGCATGATTGCCAAAGCCGCAGCAAGCGCAGCTGACCTGGTATTTCTGGACCTGGAAGACTCTGTGGCACCGTCGGAGAAGGTCGCAGCCCGTGCAAAGGTTATTCACGCCTTACAAACTTTGGACTTTGGGAAAAAGACCAGGGCAGTTCGCATAAATGATCTTGAAACGGAGTACGCCTACCAGGATATCATCTCCATTGTTGAGGAGGCAGGTGACAAGCTTGACATCATGGTTATCCCGAAAATCAAATCAGGTCGCGATGTGTGGTGGGTTGATCTGCTGGTAACGCAAATTGAGAAGCGGCTGCGCCGATCAAAACCCATTGGCCTTGAGGCGCAAATTGAGGAGGTTGAAGCGTTGCAATGCGTTGAGGAAATTGCAAGGTCAAGCCCGCGCCTTGAAGCACTCATCTTTGGTCCGTATGATTATGCAGCCTCCCAGGGAGTAGACCCCAGGGCAATTGAGGAAGACTCATCGCTCTACGAGGGTGATATCTGGCACTACGCACGGAACAAAATAGTGATTGCCGCACGCGCAGCAGGCATTGATGCCATTGACGGCCCGTTTATTGATTATCAGAATGCGGAGGGCTTCAGAAGAGCATGTGTCCGTGTCCGCACCCTTGGATTTTCAGGGAAATGGGCAATCCACCCAAGCCAAATCGAGCTTGCGAATGGCGTCTTTGCACCCTCGGACAACGATATTGCCTGGGCGAGAACGCTTGATGCGCTTTACAAAGAGGCACAAGCAAAGGGTTTGGGAGCTGTGACGTATGAGGGGAAAATGGTTGATGTTGCGCTCATTCGGAATGCGAGAAACATTATCCAGAAAGCTGACCTTATTGGAAAGTAGCGGCGTGTCTGATAAACGACTACATGATTGACTTTTTATTGGTTGCTTGTTACCATGCTGACAGAATTATGGGAAAATACATTATTTCAGACCCTACCATATTAAGCGGTATGCCGGTAATCAAAGGAACGAGAGTCCCAATCGTACGCATCCTTACTCTTTTGAAAGAAGGATATACCATTGAGGAAATCCAGGAGCATTTTTGACCATATTAGTGTACCGACTCTTGAGGGGGCACTAGAAGAAGCAGCAACCATTATTACGAGTGCTACACAGAACCATGACAAGCAGGTTTTATAAACACAAGTTGCTGTTAGACGAAGGTTTTCCTCCACGTTTCTACTTTCCCGCGTCAACCTATGCTTTGACGTAAAACACATTAAAAGTGACCTGAGAAAAATAGGGCTACCAGACGAACAAGTATATGCTCTTGCAGCAGAACAGAAGCGACTGATTGTAACATACAACGATAAAATCTTAACCTGATCTTAACCAAAATTCAACCACCTTCCTCTTTGCAGTTCCATTTATTTCTTTGATAATTGATGGGTCTAAATATACAGCTCTTTTTGAATCTATGGTTGTAGAAAAGTAGTGATCGATTCTCATTTGATTGATAAGAATAGGTTTTGCAATAATACGTGATTGTGTTACTACTTCAGCCTCTCCAACAAATCTTACCGGCTCAAAATTTGAGAAAGAAAGCCGCAGAGGAGAGGCTAGTATTGGTTGCCTGGAAACCGATGAACGTTACATAGTAAAACCAGTTTAGGAGAAGGACATGGACTTTATCGAAGTTTTGCAGACTATTTCCTCGAAGATCGGCAAGCAGAAAAATCTCATTAAAACGGAAGAAGCCACCAAGAACGCCTTTGTCATGCCATTCATTTCGGCGCTGGGCTACGATGTCTTCGATCCGGCGGAAGTTGTACCGGAGTTTATTGCTGATGTCGGAATTAAAAAAGGCGAAAAAGTTGATTATGCCATCAAACATGACGGAAAAATCATTATGCTGTTTGAATGCAAGTGCTGTACCGGCTCATTGGATACCTGCGATGCCTCACAGCTTTATCGGTATTTTTCCGTCACCGAAGCACGCATAGCGGTGCTGACTGATGGCGTCGTCTACAGGTTCTACACCGACATCGAGGAACCCAACAAAATGGACCCCAAGCCATTTATGGAATTCAATATGCTCGACATTGAGGAACCCCTGGTCATGGAGCTGAAACGTTTAACAAAACAGGCTTTCAATCTTGAAGCTATTCTGACAGTTGCGGGGGAGCTGAAATATACTTGGGCGGCGCTGTTGCGTGTTGAGTGGAGGAAGTTGGCTATCGCTCGTAAGGCAGGTCTGGCTTATTTTCGCTTTTCAATCTCAAGATTATTTCTTATGCTTTTTCCATCGCTTATTGAAAATACTGATGCACGAGAGGAGAGGGGTTGCCGAAATCGAGGCCATCAGATGGGCAATCCCCTGATGAGACGTGCAGCGCGGGCAAATGCTCACACGTTATGCACTTCCCATTCGTCTCCCGAGGGTCGGTTATGGCCTGACTGCCTGGTAGTGAAGTCCAACCACCCCTGCCTGGAACGTCTTTGCTTCGAGCAGTTTCAGCTTCGTCCAGCCCTTGATGTCTTGAAAGAGCGGGATTCCACCACCTAAGACAATCGGATTGAGAAAGAGGCGGTATTCATCAATCAAGCCCAGGCGCATAAATGTATGGGTCAATCCGGGACTCCCGAAGATCATCAGGTCGAGGCCAGGCTGTTGTTTGAGTGATTCGATTTCTTCCGCAATCTGGTCTTTCACCAGCCGTGAATTCTTCCATTCTGTACGAGAGAGCGTTTTTGAAAACACGATTTTGCAGATATTCTCGACCCAGCGAGCGTGTTCGCGGTCACGTGGCGAGGCCTCTAGGTCCGTGAGCACTGTTGGCCAATAACTCTGCATTCCCAGATAGGTGACACGTCCATACAGAGCCGTGTCCACATTTCTGAAGAGACCGTCGACATAGGGGTTAAGTTCTTCGTCCACGATAGCCCACTCCAATTCTCCGTTTGGACCTGCCGTGAAGCCATCGAGTGAGACATGCATAAATGAAATGACTTTTCTCATGGTATTCTCCTTTTATTGGGATTATTGGGAACCTTCAACGGTTCTATTATAACCCAGCAAAAGGAGCTCGTCTTGAACAAAATGGACAACTATTTCGGCTTCCTTATCTGAGCGATTTGAGCAGGCGTGTGCCCTATGAAATGCTTGAGTGATCTGGTCATATGCGACTGGTCGGCATAGCCTGCCTGATATGCCGCCTCAAGGAGCGAAACGCCCTGCTCCAGGAGAACCGCCGCCTGCTTCGCGCGTTCGATCTGCGAAATCACTTTGTACGTTAACCCGGTTGCAAACAAGAAATGACGCCTCACCGTGCGCAACGACACCTCCTGCGGGTGATCTTGTAAGACCGCCTTCACGATTGGATCGGAAACTAGCAAACTCTCGCGCACCAGCCTTTCAACAAACGTCTCGACATTTTCATAGTCAGGAAATTGCCAACGCGAGCCAGCCAGCCCGAAGGATGTTTTCGCGGCGGGAGACAAAATGGCCTGTTCATCCAGGAGATTTCTTACGGGTACAGCGGGCAGAAAGGTGCCAAGCGGAAACGTGACGCCAAACCAGGAGATCCCCTCAGCCTGGGTGACAGGAGTCGCTTTGGTCAATGGTCCTTCAATAGAGACTTTGACCCTTCCATTCTGTCTCAGAAAGAGCAGGTGCCAATGGCCAGAGGCCGGGCAAACAGGAGCATAATCGCTGCCGGCCCGACCACGCCAAACCGCTTCGATATAGGGTGAGTCCGACCCTCTTCCCTCAAAGAGAGAACTCATATTGCTACCTCCGGAGTATCAGATGCGAACAACATTCCACCTTGTTTCGCGCGTGGAATGCTAGCCTGGCTCGGCCTTCGATAGCAAGCTGAAGCCACGCGAGTGCGAGTACGAACAGGTTACCGCAAGTTCGCAGAAAAAACTTCTCCGATCTTGCGCTCGTATTTTCCCTGGCGAAGCGACTTACGCCAGAACTCAGGAAACACAATCCGGTTGGAAATGTGCTCAAGCATCTATTCTCACATAGTCATCAGAAAGTGGAATTGATGCAAAGGCAAGTATTACATGCGTACACTCGAGTCTCTGACACATAAATCCCTTTTTGGCGAACTTATATGAGTCAAACGATACAAGAAGAGGTGGCGAAAAAGATCGCAGCCTGTTGAAAAACCTTTCAATGGATGAGTCTAACCCTGTAGCAGTCCTTCACCCAGACTCAGATTGTTGCAGGCAAAGGCGATTGATCCAGCTTTGACCTTTGTTCACACCCTGGGCTCTGCTACGACCTCTGGCAATGATGAGCAGATCGTTGCTCGTTACAGCATGGCATTGTGATTGGTACTCTCTCCCTTAAACTCCAAGAGGTCACTATGGATGTGATGGAGTTTGCGCTCCATATCATGGAGCCTGGAAGCCATGACCGTCATTTCCATCTCTGCTTTCACATCCACCTCGTAGTCCAGGTCTGCTTTCACGCGGTCTTTGGCTGCCT